>MAAC01019328.1_pt1 | contig 60268 bp, 59 predicted proteins | sample 1115981 | NCBI WGS metagenome assembly MAAC01 (sample SAMN04961126, study PRJNA320927) | seawater metagenome | isolation source: sample BD02T64 sea water enriched with oil for 64 days | place: USA:Gulf of Mexico | collected 2013-07-27 | reverse complement strand
ATCCGCGAGATCGAATTTTTCACCCAGACCCGCCAGATTATCGCGGGGGGGCGTGATCCTGATCTGCGGTCGCGTGAAACTGTGCCGGGGTTGCGGGCGCTGGCCGCGAAGAATTGGGTACCAGAATATGCGGCGGAGCTGTTGATTGAACGCTATCGCAGCCATCGTGAGGTGGAGCATCGTTTACAGATGATCAATGACGCGCAAACGCATTCCTTGCCGAGCTCGGATGAAGGGTTTGAACGTCTGGCCTGTTTCATGGGCGAAAGTGATGTGGAAGCCCTGAAGTCACGACTGACGGATGAGCTGTTGGAGGTTCATCGAGTCACGGAAAGTTTCTTTGCACCCGATGAGCGTAGTGCGGATGACGGGCCTGACTTATCTGAAACGGAAGAAGAGATTCTGTCTCGTTGGCGTGGATATCCGGCGTTACGGACCTCGCGTGCACAGGAAATATTTGCGCGTGTTCGCCCCGAAATCCTGACACGGATGCAAAAGGCGGCAGAACCAGCAGAGGCACTTGCACAATTTGATCGATTTTTGGCGGGTCTGCCTGCCGGAGTGCAGCTGTTTTCCTTGTTTGAGGCCAACCCGCAACTGATTGATCTATTGGTAGATATTTGTGCAACGGCCCCAGCTTTGGCACAATATCTGTCGCAGAATGCCAAGGTTTTGGATGCGGTGATCGGTGGGTCGTTCTTTGATCCTTGGCCGGGACCTGATGCTCTTTTCACTGATATTTCGGATGCATTGGCCACCAAAGATGATTACGAGGGACAGCTCGATTTGGCGCGACGCTTGATGCAGGAATGGCATTTCCGCATTGGGGTGCATCATCTGCGTGGGCTGATTACCGCCTCTGAGGCCGGGCGCGAATATGCCGATCTGGCAGAGGCCTTGGTACGCGCACTTTGGCCGCTGGTGGTGGCCGAATTTTCGCGCAAACACGGCGTACCTCCAGGCACAGAACTGGGTGGCGGGGCGGCAGTCATCGCTATGGGGTCGCTTGGTGCGCAGGGACTGAATGCCCGTTCCGACTTAGATTTACTGGTAATTTATAACGCCCATGGGGTTGAGGAAAGCGCGGGAAATGCGGCGGGAAAGCGGGCACTTGCCACACGCCCATATTACGCTCGCCTAACACAGTCCTTCATTACAGCACTGACCGCGCCCATGGCGGAAGGGCGGTTGTATGAGGTGGATATGCGTCTGCGGCCTTCCGGGCGTTCGGGGCCTGTGGCGACCTCAATTGAGGCATTTGAGGCATATCAACGTGATGAGGCTTGGACGTGGGAGCACATGGCCCTGACGCGAGCGCGGGTGATTGCCGGGAATGATGGTCTGGCTGTGCGCATTGAAGCGTTTCGGCGGGACTTGATCGATGGCCACGGCATTGGACCACAAGTGTTGCAAGATGTAGCGGATATGCGCGCACGCCTTGCGCATGCCTACCCACCGGGGCCGGGTTGGAATTTGAAACGCGGTGCGGGCGGTTTGCAAGATATCGAGCTTTTGGCACAGCTTTTGGCACTGGGGAGCCATGCGACAGCGCGCGGCACCGATGCGCAGATTTCTGCGGCTGGCGCATTGCTTGAACCCGGGGAAATGGATGACTTACTTGAGGCGCGCGAATTGATTTGGAACCTGCGTTTGGCGGAACGATTATTGACGGCAGGGGCATTGAATGAGGATGAAATCGGCGAAGGCGGTTGTAAATTCTTGCTGACGGCCTGTGAAAGTGTCGGTATTGACGCCCTAAAGTCGCAGTTGGAAACGCATAAAGCGCAGGTCGCTGCGATTTTTGATCGGGTGCTGGCCCAAAATCTCTGAGGCAAATCAGTTCCAACGGGTCTATGATAATGGGCCAGCGATAATGGTGAGGAAAAGATCATGCCGGATTTGGCGAAAATTGACCCGAAGGGTTTGTTCACGGATGTGTATTCCATGGAAGGGATCACACTTGAGGAATGCCGCTCTGTTTTTCTGGACTGGGCCATCAGTGGCAAAGAAGATGTTGACGAAAAACAGGCGCTTGCAGACTTGGAATCACATTTCGCAGCGCAGGACCCAGACCATCCAATGAGCGCAGTTTTGCGTGAAGCCGTCGCAGGCAGTGCTGCCAAAGGCCGTCGCCGGGGCGGGGCGGGGGCACGCCCACGGCCAGATTACGAAGGCTGAACGCAAACCAGGGCTTTCGGGCTGGGAAAAAACGCACTAAGAGGGGGCATGACGTCTTCTTCTTTTCCCGTTCTGGAACCCGCTGATCGCCCGGTTATCCGCATGAAACCCAAGTCCGACGCCCGTCGCATCCGTTTTGGTGCGCCGTGGGTCTGGGCCAACGAACTTGTGCTTGATAGGCGCAGTAAAAACCTTGCACCTGGTTCTATTGCCACGCTTGAGGATGCTGAACGCAACCCGCTTGGTACGGTTGCCGTGAATACGGGTTCAAAAATTGCCGCGCGCATGTTGGACCAAAATTCTGATGCACGCATTGACGAAGCTTGGTTTGCGACTCGTGTGCAACGGGCGCTGAAACTGCGCGAAAACATGTATGACACTCCGTTTTATCGCCTAATCCATGCGGAGGCCGACGGCTTTCCTGGCGTGGTTGCAGACCGTTTTGGTGACACGATTGTTGTGCAACCAAATGCTGCTTGGGCCGAAATGCATTTTGACATGCTGGTTGCAGCGTTACGCGGCATTGACGGTGTTGCGAATATCCTGAAAAACGCTTCTGGCCGGGCGCGTGCGTCTGAAGGTTTGGACGATGTTTCTGAGGTTGTGCATGGTGCAGTTAATGATCTGATCCCCGTTGAAATGAACGGCGCAACCTATATGGCGGACCTTTTGGGTGGCCAGAAAACCGGACTATTTTTCGACCAACGTGAAAGCCATGCTTTTGCGGCACGTCTGGCAAATGGCGCAAGTGTTTTGGATATGTTTTCGCATGTCGGCGGCTTCGGTCTGGCGGCCCTTGCCAATGGTGCAACATCTGCGCTTTGCGTTGACGGATCTGCGCCTGCGCTTGAATTGGCGCAAAAGGGTGCCGCGGCAATGGATGCCTCTGATCGTTTGGAGATCCGTAAAGGCGATGCCTTTGATGTGATGGAAGAAATGGTTGCTGAGGGCATTACATTTGATGTGGTGATCTGTGATCCGCCCGCTTTTGCCCCTTCTAAACCTGCGCTTGAAAAAGGTCTTCGGGCTTATGAGCGTGTGGCGAAATTGGCCGCACATTTGGTGGCACCTGGTGGATATTTGGGCCTGTGTTCCTGTTCCCACGCAGCGGATATCACACGCTTCCGCAATTCCTGTGATCGCGGTATCGGCCGCGCCGGACGTCAGGCACAATTGCTGCACACTGGCTTTGCCGGACCAGATCACCCGCAACACCCGTCACTGGCGGAAAGCGGTTATCTGAAGGCGATGTTCTGGCGTCTGAACGACTGATGCGTGCCATGCTCGACGCCTGCGTGCTTTACCCAACGGTGATGCGCGAAGTGCTGATGGGCGCGGCAGAGCAGGGCCTTTATGAGCCCCGCTGGTCTGCCCGCATTCTTGAGGAGTGGGCGCGGGCGGCCGCACGGATTGCACCAGAAAGTGAAGTCGTGGCGCGCGGGGAAATTGCCCTGTTGCGCGCGGCTTGGCCACGGGCTGAGGCTTTTGTCCCTGAGGGGCGCATGGCACGGTATTGGTTGCCAGATAAGAATGATATTCACGTATTGGCGGCGGCCGCAGAATCCTCATGTGATTTGATTATCACCATGAATGCAAAGGATTTTCCCCAGCGTATTTTGGGGGAAGAAGGCTTGTCACGTGCCGACCCTGATGGATTTCTGGTCAGCTTGAACAAGGCCAACCCAGATGTGATGCAGAGCATTGCAAAACGCATCCACGCCAAAGCAGAAGAACTGTCAGGCGTGCCATGGGACATCCGGAAATTATATAAGAAAGCCCGTTTGCCGCGTTTTGGTAAAGCAATTAGCGAAGCCGCGCTTTAACGCTGATCAACGCGCGCCCAGCGGGTTTCTAGCTTGTTCAGCGCGGCAATGCGTTCCTGCGTTTTGGGGTGGCTTAAAAACCAAGCAGGCGCGGCCCCAGAATTGGATTTCGTCAGTGCTTCGAGTTTTAGAAATAGTGATTTCTGCGGTTCAATTCCGATGCCGGATTTATGCAAAAGGGCCGCGGCCCAAGCATCTGCTTCGTATTCGTCATTGCGTGACAGCCGCGCCATCAGAAGGGTCATGAGTGTACCGGCGATCCAAGGGCCGATAACCGGAATGACGCGGCTAAACACCATTGCAAGTGCCGTACGCATGGCATTCTGACCAGAAAAATCAATCATCCGGCGGCGGGAATGTCCCAAGGCGACATGGCCCAATTCGTGGGCGATGACGCTTGCCATTTCGTCACCTGTGACTTCGCCCTGTTTGAATTTGTTGTAAAATCCACGGGTTATAAAGATGCGCCCGTCCGGAGACGCGAGACCATTCACCGGATCGATCTCGTAGATGAAGACAGGAATGCGCGGTAGGTCCAATGCACGGGCCATTTTGCGTGTCCAGCTTTCCAGCGATGGATCAGCGAGTTCGGTGGATTGCTCGTTCAGTTGCCGATGGGTGCGGTACACCGAAAATCGGTACATTAAAATCCCGTAGAGCAGGGCGAGCAGGATGGGGGTGAAACGGATCATAGTCTGAATATGGGGAGCGTCGCGAGTAAGGGCAAGGGGATCTGTCAGAGTGTTCTGAATTTTGACTTAATGTTTGTGAACACGTCGCCAAAGCTGTTGACCAAGTAGCAGGCTGAGAAGCAGACCCGTTGCTAGGCCACTCAGATCAGTCAAGGTGCTGGTGAGTTCTGAGAGTTGCGCAAAGAAGACAAAACCAAGGGTGGAATAGATTGAAACCCAGACGATTTCGCCCGCAAACCCCCAAAAAGTAAACACCAACCAAGGCGTGGACCCCGTACCAACTAGAACATTGACATAGGGGCCGAGCGGGCTGAAAAGCCAGCGGCTGAAGAAAATCCCAGCTGCGACGCGCCCTTCTAGAAGCTTTTCGGCCTTTGTAAGGAGGATTCGGGCCTTGCTAAATTTAGGGTTTGGTTTGCTGAGCCAGCGGGTGCTGAACTGCCCAAGAAAATATCCAGTTTGGTCACCTAGGACGGCACCTGACAAGGCGGCACCAGCAGATACCCAGATCGAGAAATCACCAGAAGAGGCGAAAGCCCCACCTGCGGCCATCATAAGCGAGGAGGGGACAGGGGCTGCGAGGCAACTAAAATACGTTGCCAGAAATAATATCCAAGGGCCGTAGGTCGCGACCAAAGTAAAGACAGAATCGTTCACTCTGCTGGCCGTTCTGCTTGGAGAGGACGCGGCCCGAGAAGGGCTTGCAGTTCCGTTAGGGATAAGCCGGTCTCACGACTGAATTCATCGAGTGTAAAACGCCGTCCATCTTGAGGATTGAGAGGCCAAATTTCCATGAGTTCTTCGGGTGTTAGCCCCCAAGAATGTGCCACATAGCGTGGTGTCATCCAAGGCTCCAATGATTGAAACTGGTGCCGGGGATCGGCCCACCAAGTTGAGGCAAAGACCAGATGCAATATGAAGTAAACTGTCGCCGCGACGACCAAAGCAAAGGCTGTGAATAAAAGGCGGTGTTCCTGCCAACGAACCCGAATGCCTCTGTGGTGACTTGGATCTTTGTCGGGGCGGGGGGCATTCATCGGCTGAGCTCTTTCATGCCACTTTCAATCCCTTTCAACGTCATCGGGACCATGCGATCTTCGAATATGTTCTGAATCATTTGGATGGATTGGGTATAGCGCCACTGTGTTTCCGGAATGGGGTTAATCCAGAGATTTGACACCCATTGTTCGCGGGCGCGTTGCAGCCAGACCTGACCAGGTTCCTCGTTCCAATGCTCGTTCGCGCCCCCACGATATGCGATTTCATAGGGTGACATGGAGGCATCGCCAACGAAAATACATTTGTAATCCGCCCCATAGGTGCGCAGGATTTCTTGCGTCGAAACTTGGGCGTTCCAGCGTCGTGCATTGTCGCGCCAAACGCCTTCATAGAGGCAGTTATGGAAGTAGAAATATTCGAGATGTTTGAATTCATTTCGGGCGGCAGAGAACAGTTCCTCGACCACTTTAATGTAGGGATCCATTGATCCGCCAATGTCGAAAAACATTAAAACTTTCGCGGCGTTACGACGTTCCGGACGTGTGACAACATCAAGATAACCATTCTCAGCGGTGGCGCGAATTGTGCCATCAAGATCCAGCTCTTCTGAGGCACCGTCTCGCGCCCAGCGACGCAGACGTTTCATCGCAACTTTGATGTTGCGGGTGCCTAGTTCGACAGAGTCATCGAGGTTCTTAAACTCACGCTTGTCCCAAACTTTCACAGCCCGTTGATGGCGGCTCTCGTTTTGGCCGATGCGCACACCTTCGGGATTATAACCATATGCGCCAAAGGGCGAGGTGCCTGCAGTGCCGATCCATTTGTTGCCGCCTTGGTGGCGACCTTCCTGATCTTTTAGGCGCTCTTTCAGGGTTTCCATCAGCTTGTCAAAACCGCCTAGGGCTTCGATTTCAGCTTTTTCTTCCGCGCTCAGGTGTTTTTCGGCAAGTTTTTCCAGCCAATCACCGGGGATATCCACGGCCTCTAGCACCTGATCTAGGGTGATGTTTTCAATGCCCGAGAAGCAGGCAGAAAAGGCGCGATCAAACCGGTCGAGATGGCGTTCATCTTTCACCATCACTGTGCGGGCAAGATAATAAAACCCTTCGGGATCATAGATCACCAGCCCGGCCTTCATTCCCTCAATAAAGCTGAGATATTCCCGCAGGGACACTGGAACGCCCTCAGAGCGCAGCTTTTCAAAGAAGGGAAGAAACATCGCTTAGATAAGCCCCATGCGATCAACGAAAATGGTGATAATCAGGCCAAAGATCATGCCAATGACGCCGAAGACGCCCCCGAGCCAGATCGTGTCAATACGGGCACCGTTTAGACGTGAAGCGCGGCGTGCGCCAAGGAAGGCCCCGATAAAGCCAAAGGCAAAGATAAACATCAGATCTCTCCGTTTTGTGTGTGCGCTGGGGCAAGCGATGCGATTTCGCTTAGGCGCTGATTAATTTTTGCAATGTCGCCTATACCATAGAGCGCCCAGCCAAGACCTTCACGGCGGATTAACTCGGCCTCAGACTGGCGACCCTCAAGTTCAAAAGCCTGGGCTTTTAGCATCAGAAGGGACGACAGAACAATTGCGTTCTGTGCCTTTTCTATGATGGGGAGCGCGCCGTCAATCAGTCGAATGGCATCAACGGTGTTTCCGGATTTGAGGGCTTCAAATGCGAGGCGATGGGACACATGAGCGGCCTGCAATTCAGCGCCCGGTGTCCGTTGATAGATTTTTCCAGCTTCAAGCAGCGCATTGGCAGAAGTTCGAACATCCCGCCCTGCATCTAGGCGCCCCTGCACATAGTAACCCAAGGCCAAAAGCTGTGACGGCAGAGCATCGCGTCGGGCGATTGTGATGGCATTTTCCGCAGAGATGCGACGTTTTGAGACGGACGCAGTTGAATATAAAGCCATCTCAATTGCGTCACGCCACGGAGCGGGAGAAATCGCCGCTGTTGTGCGCCCGGCGTTATAGCTGCCTTCGGGATTGATGCGTTCAAGGATTTGGGGCAGGCGGGAGGCAACTTCTGCGCGGCTCATGCCGGAATGCAGGGCGCGATCATAGGTCAGTCGCAACATCAGCATATCAAATCGGGTCAGAACAACGTGGAAGTTATCGTCATTGAAAACACTGTCTTGCAAGCGCCATAGATCATTTACCGGGCCAAGTGCTTGGGCAAGTTCTTCGTGCAAACAATCCCGGATATCCTGTGGCGCACTGGTTTCGGGCACAAATATTGCCAAAGTTTCTCGCTGAGGCAGGTCAGCCCAAGACGTGTGTTCCGATCTACGTTGACTTCGGTAGTCCTGCCAGCTGTCCACCCCTGGAACCACAACACATACAGCAGAGGGAACGATGCGACGAATGACGGAGTAGGGCACAAATTCAATGGTGATATTGGCAGCTTGTTCTGCGGGAACTTGTGTAATGGTTAGGCCCGCTTCGTTCTGGATGCGCCTTAGAAGTTGGGTCAGGTCTTGTTGTGCGACGGGATTGTGACGACCTGTTGTGCGCAGGCTAATTGGGCCTTCAAAGCGGGTCATTACCGGTAGGGCCGCACCGTTCTCAAGCTGGAAGCTCAGATCCAGAAAATCTTGTGCCAAGCTGCGATTGGAACGCGTTGCCCCCTGTGGAGGTGGTGACGAAAACCTGGGGGAACGCCATCCGTGCCGATTGCGCCAGTTCCGGTCGAGGAAACACAGCCAACAGTCAGACCCGCGATTAAACTGGCTGCGGATAAATGTTTGGAAAAGCGAAGGATACTCTGAAATGGCATTTGTTTTCCGGTTACTGGGCGGGCCCGAAGCAGGCTGTCAGATGATACTTTTGTTCATATAGGTATTGCTAAGTAATATAGATCGGAAATGCACAAATATACAGATGGTTTGAGATTCACGGGCGTTGGTATTTTATGAAATCTGTTAGCACGCCGACCCGGTCATAGAGCTTACGGGCGTCTGTGTTGAAATCTTGGGTCAGCCAATAAACCGTTGGATTGCCGGCGCGATCAGCCTCAGTATATACTGCTTCGATCAAGGCGCGACCAATCCCAGCCCCGCGTACATCTGGATCGGCCCATAAGTCTTGGAGGTAGCAAACCTTTTCCAGCTTCCATGCGTGGCGATGATACAGGAAATGCGTCAAGCCAACGGGTTTGCCGCCGCTTTCGGCGATCAGGCAGCTGAAATCTTGCGGATCGTCCCCTAAAAGACGTGCGAAGGTTGAGATATAAATCTCTTCCGGCAGCTCGGTTTCGTAATAGGCAAGATAGCCGCACCACATGCGCCGCCAATCTGCTTCGTCTGCGGCAGTGAGGGGGCGGATGTTGATTTTTGGTGCTGACATTTTGTTCTCAACGTTGACTGCGGGCCATGAAGGCGAGGCGCTCAAAGAGGTGCACATCCTGCTCATTCTTTAGAAGTGCGCCATGTAGTCGCGGCAGGGCCGTGCTGGCATCGGATTTCAAATCTTCTGCGGAAAGATCTTCGGCCAGCAAAAGTTTTAACCAATCGAGAACTTCAGATGTCGATGGCTTTTTCTTTAGCCCAGCTTGGTCACGAACGTCATAGAATTGCGTCAGTGCGGCGGTAAGCAAAGCGTCCTTGATACCGGGGTGATGGACTTCGACGATTTTGCGCATTGTGTCCATATCGGGGAAGCGAATGTAGTGGAAAAAACAGCGACGCAGAAAAGCATCAGGCAATTCTTTTTCGTTGTTTGAAGTGATGATCACCACTGGGCGGTTGACGGCGCGCACGGTCTCGCCTGTTTCGTAAACGTGGAATTCCATCTTATCGAGCTCTTGCAGAAGGTCGTTCGGAAATTCGATGTCAGCCTTGTCGATCTCATCAATCAAAAGCAGGGTTTTCCGTTCTGCATCAAAGGCCTGCCAGAGTTTGCCCTTGCGAATGTAGTTCTTCACATCATGCACACGTTCATCACCAAGCTGACTGTCACGCAGGCGCGAAACCGCATCATATTCATATAGCCCCTGCTGCGCTTTTGTGGTGGATTTAATGTGCCATTCCAGCATGGGAAGGTTCAAGGCATTCGCCACTTGTTTCGCAAGTTCCGTCTTGCCTGTGCCCGGCTCACCCTTGACCAGAAGTGGGCGTTCAAGCGCCACAGCGGCGTTCACCGCAACGGTTAGGTCATCGGTTGCAACATAGGATTCAGTTCCGGTGAATTTCATATTTATTCTGACCTTCTTTGCAGCTACGCCCATTGGCGCTACGGGGAATTTTGCGGCGACCATAGCAGATGTAAACTTCGCCACAACTCCTGGTGAACTGCTAGTAGACATTCCGTTTGCGATGGCGTACTGCAAGCACAAGAGAGGGAGCCGGAAGGCGGACTCGGGACCTGGGGGGATTTAAGAACCCCCGATCGCTTACGAGTTATGCCCCGGCTATTTATTAACGGGAGCGGGTATGAAAGCTGAAGTTTTCTTGCCAGACGATTACCATCCGGCTGAAGATGAGCCGTTCATGAATGATCGCCAACTGGAATATTTTCGACGTAAACTGATTGCTTGGAAAGAAGACATTCTTGAAGGCAACAAGGATACAATTGAAGCCTTACAAGACAATACACGTAACATTCCTGATGTTGCGGATCGGGCCTCTGAGGAAACCGATCGGGCGCTAGAACTGCGCACGCGGGATCGTGAGCGCAAAGTTGTCAATAAAATTGACAGTGCTTTGCGCCGGATTGAGGAGGGTGAATTCGGTTATTGCGACAAAACCGGCGAACCAATTTCCTTGAAGCGCCTGAATGCGCGTCCGATTGCGACGATGACCTTGGAAGCGCAGGAACGTCACGAGCGCCGCGAGAAAGTGCATCGCGACAACTGATCTAAAGATCACACAGTCTAAAAAAAGATCACACAGTCTAAAAAGCCGGCACTGCGCCGGCTTTTTTTATGCGTTCGCGCTGAATTATTGATCTAAATCAAAGCGCAAAGTTTGAGCCTGTATCTCTTTAAAAATTGTTTTAAAACAACGCGTAAGATTTCTTTCCGACTGCGACATTTCACCCATTTCACTCGACGTGAAAATCTGGTTCTTCTCTGAGTTGCGCGTGGGGATACGCGCATTTTCAGAATGAGGATAATATGAATACGATAAGAATTATCGCGGCGCTGATAGCGATGGCGACTGGAACTGCTGTGTTTGCAGAAGGGGATCCAGATGCAGGTCAGCAACTTTTCAAGCGCTGTGTATCTTGCCACATCATTGTAGATGACGAGGGGAATGTATTGGTCGATGGAGGTATCACAGGTCCGAATTTATTTGGTGTTGTAGGCCGCTTGGCGGGGACCGAAGGTGATTACCTGAACGGTGGGCCACGTCTGCCTGTTGGGATGTATACGGATGCTATGAAAAACGCGGGGGAGGCCGGTCTTGTTTGGACTGAGGAAAACCTTGCTGAATTTGTCAAAAACCCTGTCGGTTTTGTTCAAACCTTCACGGGTGACGATCAGCGGCGTGTGAATATGAGTGTTCGCTTGTCCCGTGGCGGGGAAGATATCGCTGCCTATTTGGCAGGATTTTCAAAATGAAGACTGCGCCCGGAGCAGTTTTCCGGGCGCGCACTGCTTAGGCCGCAAGTTGTACCCAGACAGGCACATGATCGCTGGGTTTCTCATAGCCACGAATTTCAGAATCGATCTGACAATCTTTCAGCAGATCTGCGCAATCGGGTGACAGAAGGAAGTGATCAATTCGGATGCCGTCGTTGCGGTTCCAGGCCCCACGCTGAAAATCCCAGAAAGAATAGGTTTCCGCCGCCCCATTGCGGGCGCGCAATGCGTCAGTGAACCCGAGGTTTAACAGGCGGCGCCAAGCCGCACGGCTTTCAGGACGATAAAGTGCATCTTCAAGCCACGCTTCTGGGCGTTTCGCATCTTCAGGTTGGGGGATGATATTGTAATCACCCGCCATCAAAAACGGTTCTTCGAATTCCAGCAACTGACGGGCGCGGGTTTCCATCCGTTCCATCCAGGCCAGCTTATAGTCGTATTTTGGGCCGGGCACCGGGTTGCCATTGGGCAGATACAGGCCACAAATACGCACCGGGCGTTCACCCATTACCGTGGCTTCGATCCAGCGGGCCTGTTCATCACTGTCATCGCCTGGCAAACCGCGGCGAATATCTTCCAATGGCAGCTTTGAGAGGATTGCAACGCCGTTGAAACCTTTCTGCCCATGGGTTTCCACCTGATAGCCCATGTCCTCAAAATGTTCGCGCGGAAAGTTTTCATCAACGGATTTGATTTCCTGTAGGATCGCAACATCAGGGTTTCGGGTCTTTAACCAATCTGTCAGCGCGTTCAGGCGGGCTTTGATACCGTTTATATTATATGTGGCGATGATCATGGCGCTCTCCGTTGTTTGGGCAGTCTTCCCCCGTATCCGTCTGCATTGCAAGCCCGTGCAATTTCCGTCGTTTTTTCTGCTCACAGGTCTGTGTGCATATGTGAACATTAAAAACACATTCCTCACGCTTCTGTGTCTTGAAGGTGAAGTCATTGTCCCCCAAATCATAATCATCGGAAGCACAAGACTTCCTCCAATTATAACAAACACCCAGACCTGAATAGGAAAATGAAAATGAAAACTGTAATCGCATCCGTCCTCGCCCTGACCATCGCCGCTCCTGCTTTTGCTGGTGTTAAAGATGTCGAAGCCCATTTCGCACAAGACAATCGCGGCATTGAAAGCGTTGTTATTCAGGCATCCTCGCCTTTGACAGCTGAAGCCGTTGTAATTTTCGCTGATCTGGCCGCAGAAACTGGCACAGGTATCGAGACAAAATCAGTGCCACAAGTTGGCCTGACCGTATCTTCTAAAGGTGGTGTGAACGGCACTGCTGCAACTTGGTTCGCAGGTCAACAAGCATCTGAAAATGGTCCTGACCGCAACTAATATAACGACAAAGACAACCACTATGAAAAAGGCCCTCAGAGAAATCTGGGGGCCTTTTTCTATTTTAGTAAAATACGATAGTATTACATCGAAAAACTGGTGCCGCAGCCGCAGGCGCTCGTGGCATTTGGGTTTTCAATGACAAATCGTGCGCCGATAAGTTCGTCGGTGAAATCAATCACCGCACCTGTCAGAAATGGCAGGGACACGGAATCTACGACAACTTTTTGCCCGTCACCCTCAAGCACTAAATCATCGCCTGTTGGTGCGTCCAATTTGATCTCATATTGAAAGCCGGAACAGCCGCCACCTTCCACGGCCACGCGCAGGGCTTGCGGTGTATCAGCATCGGCGTTGATTTCTGCCAAGCGGTCAAAGGCGCGTTTTGTGACGCTTGGGGGCAGGGTCAGGGACATGGTGGGCCTCAGTTCGCGGTTTCTTTCGTTTCACAGTCAATATAAGGGTGTGGATAACTGGCGACAACAGGCGAGATCGGGCAAAGCAATGTTAAATTCATATGCCTCACATCCGGAGCAAAGCAGAGGACGGCTTTATCCAGAAGAGGAAAGCGCATTTAGGTCTTGTTTTCAACGAGATCGTGACCGGATCATTCACGCTTCGGCTTTTCGACGCCTCAAGCATAAGACTCAAGTTTTTGTTGAACATGAGGGTGATTATTATCGCACACGTCTGACGCATTCCATTGAGGTTGCCCAAGTTGCCCGCACAATTGCCGGTGCTTTGGGATTAAATACGGAACTGACAGAAGCCGTCGCACTGGCCCATGATCTGGGTCACACGCCCTTTGGGCATACGGGCGAAGACGCGCTTGAAGCTTTGATGGCCCCTTGGGGGGGGTTCGATCATAATGCCCAAGCTTTGCGGATCGTGACCTCGTTAGAGCGTCATTATGCGAAATGGGATGGGTTGAACCTGACTTGGGAATGCCTTGAAGGAATTGCCAAGCACAACGGGCCGGTCACCTGCGACTTGCCCTATGCTTTAAGCGATTACAATGCTTTACACGATCTTGAATTGGGCACTTGGGCCAGCGCTGAAGCCCAGGCGGCGGCGATTGCCGATGATATTGCATATAATCATCATGATTTGCAGGATGGTCTGCGCGCTGGATTGTTTACGATGGATGATATTGCCAATCTGCCGTTGCTCGCACCTTGCTTTGCCGAAGTAGACGCATTGTATCCCGATCTTGATCAAGGGCGTCGGCGTCATGAAATCTTGCGGCGTTTCTTTGGGATTTTGGTTGGTGATGTGATTGATGTCGCACGGAAAAATCTGGCTGACCTCGCGCCAAATACGGTTGAGGATATTCGTCATGCTGGCCGTGGGATGGTATTGTTTTCCGCCCCGATTTTCAAGGATTTGAAGGTCGTGCGCGAATTTTTGTTTGCGCGTATGTACCGTGCGCCTTCTGTTGTGGAAATGCGCAAGAAAGTTACCATCGTGGTGAACGATCTTTTCCCGCTGTATCTTGAAAACCCACAGCTTTTGCCGGATAGCTGGCAACGCGAAATTTCAGACCCGGTTGATAAAACGACGTTGGCAAGGTTGGTGGCGGATTATGTGTCGGGCATGACAGATCGTTTTGCGCTGCTGGAACATGACCGTCTTATCGGGTCTGCCAAATAGCACAACAAATAGACTGCGTATCGGCCAACCAGATTACGATGTGCATCAATATCAAGCTGTTGTCACGTTGACGCTGCCGGGTGACGTGATAAACCCGCAATACTGAATTAAAGGACGCCTCCAGATGAACCTCTTTGCTGATATTCGTGCGCTTGTGATTGATTGCCTTGGTGACATGGTCGCTGATGGCACGCTTCCTGCTGATTTGTCGTTTGACAATGTGACTGCTGAGCCACCACGAGATGCAGCACACGGCGATATGGCGACCAATGCGGCGATGGTTCTGGCGAAGCCAGCAAAGGCGAAACCACGTGATATTGCTGAGGCTCTGGCAGTTAAATTGATGGCAGACCCTCGGATCGTTAGCGCAGAAGTTGCTGGGCCTGGGTTCTTGAACCTGCGCCTTGATCCAGCGATCTGGCAGGGGCTTATTGGCGCGGTTTTGGAGCAGGGCGCGGATTTTGGTCGTTCAAATCTCGGCGCAGGCCTGAAGGTGAACGTAGAATATGTATCCGCGAACCCGACTGGTCCTTTGCATGTCGGTCATACCCGTGGCGCGGTTTTCGGTGATGCTTTGGCGTCATTGCTGGATTTCGCCGGATATGACGTGACGCGAGAGTATTATATAAATGATGGCGGGGCGCAGGTTGATGTGCTCGCACGCTCTGTTTATCTGCGTTACCTAGAGGTCCATGGCCAAGAGGTTGCTTTCGTCGATGGCACTTATCCTGGCGATTATCTGGTGCCGGTTGGGCAAGCGTTGAAAGATAAGATTGGCGATGCTTGGGTTGGGCAGCCTGAATCTGTTTGGCTGGCTGAGGTACGTGAATTTGCGACCGAACAGATGATGGATCTGATCCGTGCGGATCTAAAATCTCTTGGCGTTGAGATGGACGTGTTTTACAGCGAGAAGTCGCTATACGGCACTGGCCAGATCGAAGCTGCGATTGGCAAGCTAGAAGCTGATGGCCTGATCTATGAAGGCGTGCTTGAGCCACCAAAAGGCAAGAAGCCTGATGATTGGGAGCCACGCGAACAGACGTTGTTCAAATCCACAAAACATGGTGATGATGTTGATCGGCCTGTGAAGAAATCTGACGGGGCATGGACCTATTTTGCACCAGATATTGCCTATCACTACAATAAGGTGGAGCGCGGCTTTGATGAGTTGATCGACATCTTTGGTGCTGATCACGGCGGCTACGTGAAGCGTATGAAGGCTGCTGTTTCGGCCCTCTCTGGTGGCAAGGTGCCGCTTGATATCAAGCTGTGCCAACTGGTGAAGCTGTTTAAAAACGGCGAACCATTTAAAATGTCAAAGCGGGCAGGGACCTTTGTGACCCTACGCGATCTGGTTGAACAAGTTGGCCCCGATGTGACCCGTTTCGTGATGCTGACCCGCAAGAACGATGCGCCTTTGGATTTTGATTTTGACAAAGTGCAGGAGCAATCCAAAGACAACCCGGTTTTCTATGTGCAATACGCCCATGCACGGGTGAATTCGGTGTTGAAAAAGGCGACTGCTGCTGGAATTCCGGTGGATGATGCGACACTGAAAGCGGCTGATCTGTCTGTCTTGTCTCATGAGGCTGAATTGGCAGTCGCGAAGAAACTCGCGAGTTTTCCACGTTTGATTGAGACCGCCGCGCGTACGAATGAGCCGCACCGCGTCGCCTTCTATCTGTATGAATTAGCGTCAGATTTCCACGGTTTGTACCACATGGGTAAGAACGACGAAGATTTGCGCAGCTTGCAAGAAGGCAACATTTCGCGGTCTCAGTCCAAAATTGCCCTCGCACGGTCAGTTTCCGTTGTTATTTCTGCCGGTCTTGCTATTCTTGGCGTGAAGCCAGTTGACGAAATGCGCTGACAGATCCGCCAAGAGATCTTTTTATGCGCTGTCGCTGGTCATTGAGGCAGACATAACCGCACCTGTTTAACCCGAGAAACATTGGGAACAGTATGCGGACAGAGAGGCAAGACCATGGCGGTATACGAGCAGCCGGACTCCGCAGCTAGATTCCAACATCACACTGGTCTTCCGGGTGTGCAGCGCAAGAAAATTGTGCCGCGCCGCGTTGTGTCGCAACAAGCAGTGTCGCAAGATCCAAATGGCCAAGAATACTATGATGACGGGCAGGGCTATGCGCCCGCGGCCGCGTCGCTTGGGCCATCGCCAGTGTATTATTTCGGAGCAATTCTGTCCTTGGGCCTGATTGCCGGTATCGGGACTTGGGGCTACCAAATTGCAATGCGCGATGTGAATGGCATTCCTGTGGTGCAAGCTTTGGACATTCCAGCACGTGTTCAACCTGCAAATCCAGGTGGTCGTCAAGCAGCGCATCAGGGGCTGGCCGTGAACGAAGTCCAGGCAACCGGCGAAGCATCCGCGGCTGCGGATCGTCTGATCCTCGCGCCCCCGCCTATTGATTTGATTGCGGCTGATGAACCTGTCGCTGTGGTCATTCCGGCCGTTGCGCGTACAGTCGTGCCTGTCACGCCAGAGGATGATCTGAACAATAACATTCAGCTGGCCGTGGCATCGGCCGTTGCGCAGGTTAATAGTGCTGCCTCCCAAACGCTGCCCGATGCGGAGACAAGTACAATTCAACGTATTGCGACCTCCGTTCCCGGTGTTTCACGCTCAAAAGTTCCGATGACGCGCCCGCAACTTGATCTCAGTTCATATGATACGCTTGCCGATCGTGCTGCGCGCGAAGCGGCTGCGGCTACAACTCCCAACGCAACGCCTACACGGGTTGCTGCAGTTTCTAGCGTTGACGTGGATCCCGCAAGCATCACTGTTGGGACCAAACTTGTTCAGATCGGTGCGTTTGACAGTGAAGCAACTGCACGGTCTGAATGGAACCGTTTGACCAGCCAGTTTTCAGATGTTTTTGAAGGAAAGCAACGTCTTATCCAATCTGTAACACATAGTGGGCGTAGCTTTTATCGACTGCGCGTGCATGGCTTTGATGATGCCGCACAGACGGGGCAGTTCTGTTCCGAATTGATTGCGCGTTCTGTAATCTGCATCCCTGTTGAAATTCGCTAATGGGGGTTCCGGCGGCGGCTGGCGCTTTTATCTTTGGATGTTCTGGCCCAGTTTTACTGCCACACGAAGCAGCATTTTTTCGGGAAACGCGGCCCCTTGGGTTTATTCTTTTCGCCCGTAACCTCGTTAATCCCGACCAAATTCGACGTCTGACAGATGATTTGCGTGCGGCCTGTGGCCATGATGCGATGGTGCTGATTGATCAGGAAGGTGGTCGCGTTGAACGTATGGGCGCACCGCATTGGTCAACTTGGATGCCCCCTTTGGATCAGGTGCGTCGGGTCACAGAAATGCACGGGGCAGAGGCGGCGGTGCGCTCGATGTATTTACGTTATCAGGTCATCGCGGCTGAGCTGTTGGCATCGGGGATTGATGTGAACTGCGTGCCCTGTGCTGATGTTGCTCATGCAGAAACGCATCCGGTTCTTTACAATCGTTGTTATGGCGAAGATCTAGAAATTGTTGTGAATATCTCGCGTGCAGTGGCGCAGGCTCATTTGGATGCAGGGGCTTTGCCTGTGGTGAAGCACATGCCAGGGCACGGTCGGGCAACACTTGACAGCCATCTTAATTTGCCGCGCGTTAACGCGCATAAACGCGCGCTGGAAGAAGTGGACTTTGCAGCGTTTAAGGCCCTGTCAGACCTGCCGCTTGGGATGAGCGCGCATATTGTATTTGAAGCGCTGGGTCAGCAGGGACCGGCGACGACCTCTGTCGAAATGATCCGCTTGATCCGCGAAGATATTGGTTTTGGCGGGCTGTTAATGACCGATGATTTGTCGATGAAGGCCCTGTCCGGCACGGTTGCGGAACGCAGTCAGGCTGCCTTAGCTGCCGGTTGCGATGTGATCTTGCACTGCAACGGTGAGTTGGATGAAATGCAGGCTATTGCGGCGGTTTCCGGCAGCTTGAACGATGGCGCATCTCAGCGGGCCACATCAGCTTTGGCTTTGCGTAAAAACGGCGTCAGCGTTGACATTTCTACAACAATGGCCGAGCTTAAAACCCTACTCTAATTATTAGCACGGGTGATCTCCTCAGAATGACAGACGACGCAGTTGTGATACTGGGCGAGAGCCCGTCAGACCGCGTTGCCCGGAGGCTGGCGGCGGAAGCATTGATTGTGGACGTTGAAGGTTTTGAGGGGCCGCTTGACCTTCTGTTAACACTGTCACGCACACAGAAAGTGGATCTGCGCCGGATTTCAGTTCTAGAGCTTGCGCATCAGTATCTTGCATTCATTGAGAAAGCGAAATCGCTAAGGATTGAACTGGCGGCCGATTATCTCGTGATGGCGGCTTGGCTGGCCTTTTTAAAGTCACGTTTATTATTGCCGCCTGACCCGTCAGAAGCTGGCCCATCGGGTGAAGAACTCGCGGCGCACCTTGCATTCCAGCTTGAACGCCTTGAAGCCATGCGCAAGGCTGCCGCGCGCCTGATGGCGCGGGATCAGAAGGGGCGTGATTTTTTTGCACGCGGCGCGGTAGAGACCGTCGAACGAGTGCGTAAAGTCGCCTATACCGCAACGCTTCTTGATTTGATGCAAGGCTATGCACGACTGCGGACGCGAGACGATTTCCGCCCGTTTGTTATGGACCGTGACGCGGTTTTCACAATGGAACAAGCTTTGGAGCGTTTGCGCGGGCTCATCGGCTATAGCGGTGACTGGACAGAGCTTGTTAGCTACCTGCCTGATGGCTGGGTCGAGGACCCCGAAAAGTTACGATCGGCCACGGCCGCTACTTTTGCGGCGTCGCTTGAGTTGGTGAAGGAAGGCAAGATTGAGTTGCGTCAAGGTGCGGAATTTGCGCCCATTCAGATCAGAAAGAAATCCAGTGAGTGAGTTTAGTGAAAACCAAACAGATGGTGCGCAACGCTCTGGAGGGAAAGAGAAAACTCTGTTTGAAGCACCGCCCGTTGCCGAACAAGAACGCATGGTTGAAGCGATGCTATTTGCCTCTGCAGAACCCATGACGCTGAGGGAGCTTGAATCCCGAATGCCCCATGGCTGTGATGCCGCTGAGGCCATGGCCTATCTGCGCAAGCGCTATGAGGGGCGTGGGGTGAGGGTGGTCAAGTCGGGGGATGCTTGGGCCATGCGCACAGCGCCTGATCTCGCATTTTTGATGCATAAGGAAGTGGTTGAAACCCGCAAACTCTCGCGCGCAGCGGTGGAAACACTGGCGATCATTGCCTATCACCAACCCGCCACTCGTGCCGAGATCGAAGAGATCCGCGGCGTGTCCGTTTCGCGTGGCACAATTGATCAGTTGCTTGAGATGGAATGGATCCGCATTGGTCGGCGCCGCATGACGCCGGGTCGGCCCGTGACCTTTATTGTCACGCAAGAATTCTTGGATCACTTTGGTCTTGAAAATACCCGTGATCTTCCGGGGTTAAAGGAATTGCGCGCTGCAGGGCTGCTTGATAATCGGCCACCTCCCGGACTTATGCCCGGTCCGCTTGGAGATGAAAGCGAAGAGGATCCCGGCGATGATGAGCAAAGCGAATTGTTTGGTGGTTAGTCTTTGCGAAAGTAAGATCTTTAGTGAACCCACTGCAGGCAGCGGCGGGTTCAATGTTGATTCCGCCGTCAGATATTAGTCCAATGGTTTGAAGTGTTTGGAAAGTTTAAGGCCCTGACCTTGGTAATTTGATGCAATGTCTGCACCGTAGAGCTGATCGGGGATCTCTGCCATTTTTTCATAAACCAGACGTCCAACAACCTGCCCATGTTCCAAAACAAATGGAGCCTCGTGGCACCGCACTTCAAGTACCCCGCGTGACCCGGTGCCACCAGCGGTGTTGTGGCCGAAACCTGGATCAAAGAAACCGGCGTAATGCACTCGGAATTCGCCGACCATCGCCAGATAAGGGGCCATTTCAGCCGCGCAATTCGGTGGGATCGTCACGGCCTCGCGGCTGACAAGAATATAGAAAGCTCCGGGATCTAGGATGATGCGACCTTCAGATGTATGAATTGGTTCCCAATAATCAGCGGGGTCATAATGTGCGATGTTATCGAGATCGATGACGCCGGAATGCGGCTTTGCACGGAAACCAACGAGATTCCCAGTTTCAGGTTTCAGATCAACGGAAAAGCCAAGCCCATCGCTGATCAATGCCTCGCCTGAAACGAGGCGTTCTCGTTCATGCAAGCTACGCAAGTCAGCGTCATTTAACACGGACTGTCCGCGCCGGAAGCGAATTTGGTTCAGCCTCATGCCGGGGCGTACAAGAACAGAAAAGCTGCGTGGGCAGATTTCGGCATAAAGCGGGCCGCAATAACCCGCTGGAATGCGGTCGAATTCAGCGCCGCCATCGGTGACAACGCGGGTTAGGAGATCCAAACGACCGGTTGAGGATTTGGCGTTTGTCACGGCTTGAATCGTATCTGGCAGTGCAAGGCTTTCCATCAGCTCAACAACATAGACGCAGCCCTTTTCTAGAACCACACCGGGGGTCAAGGAAATCTCATGCATCTCAAATTCACCGAGACGATCGGCAACCCGGTTTCCCGCGCCAGAAAGGAAGGATGCGCGTACACGCCATGCCCGCAAACCCAAACGTAAATCAAGAGAGGCGGGCTGAATTTGGCCGTCGATGACATCAGTTTGGCTGCCAATTTGACCTGAAGAAATCATCTGGCTGATCTCGCTGTCGGGTAAAACACCGATGCCACCGCTTGTTGTATCAAGGGTCGGGGAGAGGTCAGCCATTGGCAATTCCTTTGTGAAACAGCGCTGTTGCGCAAGGTCTGATATTTGGATCCGCGGGCACGGAATCAGAGGCAGAATAAACAAACCGCCCGTCACCACAAGGGTGCGGGCGGTTCTGTTCGGTGGTCGGGCTAGCAGGACTCGAACCTGCGACCTTCCGTCCCCCAGACGGACGCGCTACCAGACTGCGCCATAGCCCGAACTGGCCCCTTACATAGCGATTTTGGAGACAGGGGCAAGATCGAATTTGCAAGTTTCTATGTTTAACGGCTGATCATGCGCGCACGCAAAGTTTCTAGGCGAGCAGCCGCAACTTCAAGCGCAGGTTGCGCCCCAATCAGCTCGGACATTGGTGCTTCGAGAATAGAGGAAAGTACCGGAGTACTGCTCAGAAGGATGTCACTTTCCTGGGGATCCGGAGCAACGTGAACGATTGGAACTGGTGCTGTCGGAAGAACATCGAGGGCTGCCGCTAGGGGCTCAGTTGGTGCGACAGAGGACGTATCGGGGGAGCTTGGAACATCCAGCAACGAAAAGAGATTGGGTTCTTGCGTGTCGGCGGCAGATACGGCTTGCGCTGTGGCGGCAACTTCCGGTTCCAGATGAGGTGTGAGCTCTGGTGTGTCCGTTGGGGGCGCAGGAGGGGTAGTTGTTTCGACATTATGTGCCGCAAGGACGGGCTGTGGTGTGCTGTCTGACAGTTGATCAATATTGAGCATCTCAGCGGCGGTTTTCTGTACGATAACAGGTGGAGAAACCGTCTCGGATTGGGGTGCTGGGGCCTCAGCAATCTTTGGCGAAACATTGGAGACATCGTCATTCGCCGGAATGTCGCCGTCCAATGGCTGTGACATGGCTTGAACGGGCTTAATGCCATCACTGCGCAATAGTCTGACAACGCCTTTAATGGTCATGCCGTCTTTGTGCAGTAATTTTTTAATGCCACCCAAAAGCAGCATATCATCGGGTCTATAATAGCGGCGGCCACCGGCGCGTTTTACCGGGGCAACCTGTCTGAATTTGCTTTCCCAAAACCGAAGAACATGGGCCGGAGTATCCAGCCATTCAGAAACTTCTCTAATTGTGCGGAACGCATCGGGCGATTTAGCCATAATTCAGGTGTCCGTATTCAGGATTTATTTCCTTGCTCAACGCGATCCTTCATAAGATGCGAAGGACGGAACGTCATTACGCGACGCGGGAGAATTGGGACTTCTTCCCCCGTTTTTGGGTTTCGGCCAATGCGCGCAACCTTGTCGCGAATGGAAAATGTCCCAAAAGATGAAACCTTTACGCTTTCACCGGCGACCAGTGCATCAGAGATTTTTTGCAGGACTGTTTCAACAAGATCTGCGGATTCATTTCGCGACAAACCGACTTCGCGAAATACCGCTTCGTTAAGATCCATACGCGTCAAAGTATTGGTGCTCATGATTTTTCCTCGTAACCCTATTCTCTCGGGCTATTCTAGTTCGCGCTAAAATTCAAAGTCAACAGATGGTGGAAATCCATTTTGGGATATATTGCTGTTATTGAATGTATTTAAGTTACGTAACCTTCGGAAATAAAAGGACGTTTACCACCTTAGGGTGACTGCACCCCAAGCAAGTCCACCACCAATAGCTTCCGTAACCACAAGGTGACCTTGTTTGATTTGGCCGTTATCACGTCCAACCGAAAGCGCTAAGGGAATCGATGCAGCCGAGGTGTTGCCATGATCTTGGACCGTCACGACAACCTTATCCATGGAAAGGCCCATTTTTTTGGCCGTGCCCTGAATGATACGAATGTTGGCCTGGTGGGGTACGATCCAATCAACATCGGTTTCTGAAACGCCGGCTTTTTCCAAGGACTTATGCGCAGTAGAGGTGAGTTTTTCGACGGCCTGCCGGAAGAGCGGGTTGCCTTGCATACGCAGCTTACCAGAGGTGCCGGTGGTGGAAACACCGCCATCAACATAAAGCATCTGGCGATAGCGCCCATCTGAATTCAGATCACAGGCCAAAATGCCGCGATCATCAGAGGTTCCATTGCCTTCTTGTGCTTCAAGAACCAGCGCACCGGCCCCATCACCAAACAGGACGCAAGTAGAGCGATCCGTCCAGTCCATGATGCGCGAAAAGGTTTCTGCGCCGATCACCAGCACACGTTCTGCTTGACCAGAAACAATCAAAGCATTGGCGTTGGTCAACGCATAGACGAAGCCTGCGCAAACAGCCTGTACGTCAAAGGCAAAGCCCTGTTCCATACCGATCTGGTCTTGCACCATGGTGGCGACCGACGGAAAGGTCAGATCAGGGGTGGATGTCGCGACAATGATTGCATCAATTTGGCTTGCGTCAATGCCTGCATCTTTCAGAGCGTTGCGGGCTGCATTGGTTGCCAAATGTGAGGTTGTTTCGCCCTCTGCGGCAAAATGGCGGCGCTCAATCCCGGAACGGGACCGGATCCACTCATCTGTGGTATCAAGGCTCGCTTCAAATTCGGCATTTTCGACGACGCGCTTAGGCAGATAATGCCCGACGCCTCGGACCACGGCTCGTATTGTCATTCAGGTATACCGTTGCTTGTCGCATTTGTTTCTGATGCAGATTCGACATCGGATGTCGTCTGCGAGGGTGTTTCATTCTGGCGTGGCTGCGGTGCAGATGCAACCCGCGCCGCCAGCTTTTCGGAGAAGCCTGATTCACCCAAGGTGAATGCCAGCTTTATGGCGGCTGAAATACCTGTGGCATCAGCAGACCCATGGGACTTCACCACAGTACCATTCAGCCCCAAGAACACGCCACCATTTACCTGACGCGGATCAATGCGCTTGGTGAGTCGTTTCAGTGAGGTCAGTGCAAAAAGCGCGCCGAGACGGGAAAGGAGGGAATGCATAAATGCATTTTTGAGTGCGCTACTGATGAAGGACGCGGTGCCTTCGCCGGTTTTTAGGGCGATATTTCCGGTAAATCCGTCAGTCACAATCACATCGACCCGGTCAGACGGAATATCGCCACCCTCTACAAAACCGACATAGTCAAAATTGGCTTTTACTGAGGCTTCGGGGATTAGATCATTCGCAGCTTTCAGCTCCGCACGGCCTTTATGTTCTTCGGTGCCAACATTCAGCAGCCCGATGCGTGGGCGTTTTAGGCCCAAACCATTGCGGGCATAAGAGGCCCCCATCAGCGCATATTGCAGCAGATCCTGTTCATCAGCGCGAATATCAGCCCCTACATCCAGCATGACATTAAAGCCGCCAGGATTGGTTGATGGCCAAAGGCAGGCAATCGCTGGGCGGTTCACGCCTGGAAGTTTGCGCAGTCGAATCATCGACAGCGCCATCAAGGCACCAGTGTTGCCGCAGGAAACGGCGACAGCTGCTTCTTTATTGCGTACGGCCTCAACTGTGGACCACATAGAAGTGGCTTTGCCGTTGCGCATAACTTGGCTGGGCTTGGCGTCCATCGTGACAACGTCATCCGCATGACGGATTTCAACCACATCGGACAGGCCGCGGCGATTTTTCACAAGTTTTTGAAGTGTCGGTTTGTCGCCGTGAACAATAAATCCGATTTTCGGATTTTTCTCGGCAGATTTGGCGATGCCTGCGATAACGGCGGCAGGGCCTAAGTCTCCGCCCATGGCGTCAACTGATATAATAATTTTCTGGCTTCCAGAAGCAGCATCTCCGGGCATTTCACTGGCTATATTGTGAGAGGACGTCTCGGTCGTCATAGTCAGGCTCCGGGGTTGCGGGGGCTCCAAGTTGGCAGAGGACGAGAAAAAGGCGCGCCTGTCAATCCAGAGCGCGCCCTAATTCTCAGATCTTATGCAGCGTCTTCGCCGTCAAGATCAACTTCGTCTGCTTGTGCAACGACTTCGCGGTCGTCGTACTGGCCGCAGGACGCACAAACGTGGTGTGGGCGTTTCAGCTCACCACAGTTCGGGCATTCAGCCGGATTACCCGCTACAAGCGAGTCATGGGAGCGGCGTTGGCCCCGGCGTGACCGGGTGATCTTACTTTTTGGGACAGCCATGTCACAACCTCAAATTTCGGGGGGCGTCTTCATCTAGCCCCTGTTTTAACTGGTGTTTCAGATCCTGCTATTTACACGACATTGCCGCAGAGATAGCTTGAAACGAAGCCGGAAACATAGAGAGATTTCCGGGCTGTGCAACCCCTTACACGCAGAAATGGCCCGCGTATAGCCGCCTTTTTGCGACGGAAGGGGGTAATTTTCACTTATTCGCCTTCCGAGCCCTTGTTTTCAAGCTTATTTTTCAAATCTCCAAGCGCGGAAAACGGGTTGAGATCAGCGTCACTTAGTGGAGTAACGCCTTCGGGGGCGGCCTGTATGGGCTGGGCATCGGCTTCAGCATCATCAGAACGTGGGTAAAGGGGTAAGGAAAGAGTCAGGGCTTCGGTCATGATCTCACCGACATCAATGGTGTTGCCGAGGGTTTCCACGGTCTCATCCGGGTCCATTTCTGTTTCACTACCTTCATCGGGAGATTCGTAATCTGCAATGAAGCGGCGGACGATTGTTTCATCAATCCGGCTGCGCACGGGAACAAGGGTCGAGATGCAGGATTGCTCAATCGTGGCGCCAAGGCGGGCGGTTACAAGCCAGTCACGTTTGCCCGATGCGGTGATCTTGCCAGTAAAACGCAGTTTCGTCAGGCTTAGAATTCCCAGAGATTCAGCAATGACACCACATTCTTTTGGTGTTGGGCAGAGTTTAAATTCTGTGTCACGGCTGGTTTTGAGGTTTCGGGTCTCAAAACTGTGACTGAAGGGGGGCTGTTCTATTTTATCGGTCATCCGCTCATCCTTGCTCTTGGGCGTCTGGCAAAGCTTGCAGAGTGCCGCGTCATTCGGTAAGCCGGATAAAAGGCAAATCGCCCTTATGCAAGGGGTGCTGGACAGAACGAACGCTCTGCCCGTGGATTTATAGAAGAAATTAAGCCCTATATGGGCAAAGAACGATGGGATACAGAGAATGGCAGGGCTTAAGACATTGTTTAAACCCATTGTGGCGCTAGCATTTGTAGCACTCATTGCCGGGTGTAGTGCGCAATTCCGCAATCATGGCTATGTTCCGATTGATGGCGATCTGGAACAAGTGATTGTTGGGGTGGATACGCAAGAAACTGTTTCAACAGTTATCGGACGGCCAACATCGGCGGGTATTCTTGAAAACAGTGGCTGGTATTATGTGGAAAGCCGTTGGCGCCACTACGCTTGGAAAGCACCTCTGGAGATCGAGCGGGAAGTTGTTGCAATCAGCTTTGATGGTGATGGCGTGGTTTCCAATGTGGAACGCTTTGGCTTAGAGGACGGACAAGTGATTGTTCTGTCGCGCCGTATTACGGATTCTAACATCAAAGGCGTGTCTTTCCTGAAGCAGCTCTTTGGTAACTTCGGTAACTTCGCAGCCGATCAGTTCTTGGGCGACGGCTAAGTCGTTATGTTTCTGACAATCTAAATCTTTCAACCCCGGTGCTTGCGCCGGGGTTTTCGCTTTGTAATTGAAAAGATTGTAGCGTCAGTTTTTTGTTATATCTGTGCTATAGGCGGTCAGTAAGTGGTTGTCAGGAGGGTGCGATGCTCAGTTTACGCAAAGGTCGGTATGTTGCGCGCACTGCGTTGGACGCACAGGATATTCTTGCAGCACAGGCATTGCGTCACCGGTGTTTTCGCAGCGGTAACCTTGCTGAAGGAATTGATTGCGACAGCTATGACACCATCTGCAAGCATATCTTGATTGAGGATCAACACACGGGTGATCTCGTGTGTTGTTTTCGTCTGCTGCCACTGGAAAATGGGGCAGACGTCAACTTAAGCTATTCCGCGCAGTACTATGAGTTATCGGCTCTTTCCGAGTTCGAAGGCCCGATGGTCGAGATTGGGCGGTTCTGCATTGATCCCGCGTATACGGATCCGGATATTTTGCGTATCGCTTGGGGCGCAATGACTAAATATATAGATGAAAATAATGTCGAAATGCTTTTTGGTTGTTCGTCATTTCAGGGCACCGAAGCTGCACAATATTACGATGCCTTTGCCTTTTTGCGTGACCGTCATTTGGCCCCGAAACGGTTTTTACCACAGGTGAAGTCCCCCAGTATTTTCCGATTTTCCCAGCATCTGCGTCGTCAACCCGATGCAAAACAAGCGATGAGAGCCATGCCGCCATTGCTGCGTAGCTATCTTGCGATGGGGGGCTGGGTGTCAGACCATGCGGTGGTCGATCAAGATCTGGGCACGTTGCATGTCTTCACGGGTCTAGAAATCTGTGCGATCCCCCCAGCGCGCGCTCGACTTTTACGGATGGGTGCAGCCTGACACGTTGACCTTTTCCGAGCGCCGCGATAGCTGCATGGCATGGCACGTACACCCCTTCTTCAACTCTCGGATATCTCGCTGACTTTCGGCGGAGATCCGATCTTCGACTCCCTTGATATGATCGTTCAACCTGGCGACCGTTTGGCGCTGGTTGGGCGCAATGGCTCGGGTAAATCAACACTCATGAAAATCATGGCTTCACTGGTTGAACCTGACAAGGGCGTCCGCGTTGTCTCGCCCGGCGTGTCGGTTGGCTATATGGACCAAGATCCTGATCTTAGCGGTTTTGAAACTCTTGGCGAATTCGCCCTCAGCGACATGGATATTTCGGAAGCCTGGCGGGTTGAAATGGCGGCTGAAGGGCTGAAATTTAATCCTGACACACCCGTTGCCACCGCTTCTGGCGGGGAACGTCGCCGGGCTGCTTTGGCAAAACTTCTCGGCGAAGCGCCGGAACTGATGTTGCTGGATGAGCCGACAAATCACCTTGATATTGAAGCAATTACTTGGCTTGAAAATCAGCTCAAAGAAACCCAGTCTGGCTTTGTTTTGATCAGTCATGATAGGGCTTTTTTGCGTGAACTTTCCCGTGGAACCCTTTGGGTTGATAGAAGTTCTGTACGTCGTATGGAAAAGGGATTTGATCATTTCGAAGCCTGGCGCGACAAGACTTGGGAAGACGAGGACATGGCGCGCCATAAGTTGAACCGCAAGATCAAATCCGAAGCCCGTTGGGCTGTGGAGGGCATTTCCGCGCGGCGTAAACGCAACCAAGGCCGTGTGCGCGCGCTCCAAGAATTGCGCTCCGAACGAGCAGGGCAGATCAAACGTCAGGGCGTCGCCGCGATGGAGTTTGATTCAGGTTCAAAATCCGGTCGACGGGTGATTGAGGCCAAGGGAATCTCTAAGGTCTTTGGTGAAAAGGTCATTCTCGATCCGCTTGATCTGCGCGTCAATCGCGGGGACCGTGTGGCTTTGGTCGGGCCAAATGGTGCAGGTAAAACCACACTTCTGAAAATGCTGATTGGTGAACTGGAGCCAGACACGGGCACAGTCAGCCTCGGCACTGGCCTTGAAATGGCATTTTTTGATCAAAGCCGGGAAGGCCTAGACGGTAACAAAAGCCTTTGGGACAATCTTTCACTGGATCCAACGCTTGGGGTTTCGGGCAGTTCTGACCAGATCATGGTACGTGGCATGCCGCGCCATGTTGTTGGGTATTTAAAAGATTTCCTGTTTGACGAACGTCAGGCACGTGCGCCAGTACGCTCACTTTCCGGTGGTGAAAAAGCACGGCTTCTTTTGGCGCGTTTGATGGCACGTCCATCGAACCTGCTGGTGATGGATGAACCGACAAACGATCTTGATGTCGAAACGTTGGATTTGTTGCAAGACCTTCTCGATAATTACGATGGCACAGTGATCCTCGTATCGCACGATCGGGATTTCCTCGATCGCGTTGCTGCCACGACCATTGCGATGGAAGGTGATGGCAAGGCGACGGTGTATGCTGGCGGTTGGTCTGATTATCAAGCGCAACGGGCAGAGATCACGAATGCGCTAAAGCCTGAAAAAGCAAAATCAAAACGGCAAAAGAAAGCTTCGGTTGCAGAGGTTCCGGCACAAACACCGCCCTCTAACTTGAGCTACACAGAGCAACACCGTCTTGATGCTTTGCCCGCAGAAATAGAACGCTTTGAAGCAGAGATCGCGAAACTGACGCAATTCATGTCCGATCCAGAACTTTTCACGCGTGAACCTCTGAAGTTCAAAAAAGCCACTGAGGCCATGACTGAACGTCAAAACGCTTTGTCTGCAGCGGAAGAAGAATGGATGGAACTGGAAGAAAAGGCCTCTTCCTGACCCTCATTTTGGTTTCACAAATATCCCGGGGGGGCGGGGGCTGGCCCCCGCTGTTAAAAAGGCCGAAGCAATTGCTTCGGCCTTTTTCTGTCTTACTTTTCGGGGATCAAACCGCGCGGGCTGAAACGTAATATCAGCAGAAGCACAATCCCAATCATCATCAAACGCATATGTGGTGCATTGCTGATCAGGTGATCTTTCAGCCAGATGTCGTCGGCCAGCGGCCAAGTCAGCACCTGCATCATCCACAGCCCCAATTGTTCGCCCCAATCCCACAACAGCAGGATCGAAAAACCACCAAGGATCGCACCCCAGTTGTTGCCGGATCCACCAATGATCACCATCACCCAGATCAGAAAGGTGAAGCGCAGCGGATTATAAGACGTTGGGATTAATGTGCTGTCCATCGTTGCCCACATTGCGCCGGCTACGCCACAAATCGCAGAGCCCAGCACAAAGATTTGCAAGTGACGCGACGTGACGTCTTTGCCCATGGCTTCTGCGGCGACCTCATTATCACGGATCGCGCGCATCATACGGCCCCAAGGCGAATTCAGTGCCTTTTGTGACAGCCACATCAGAATAACCAGTACGGTCAGGAACAACCCAGTATAGCAAAGTTTCACAAACAGCGTAGAGGCCAGAACGGGATTGTCAAAACCGATGCTCGTGGCGTTGGCGATAAAGCTGTCAGAGGCTTGCAGATTGATCTCGTAGGGCACAGGTCGGGGAATACCCACTACGTTTTTAACACCGCGAGACAGCCAATCTTCGTTTTTCAGAATGGCAATGATGATCTCGGCAATGCCAAGGGTGGCGACCGCCAGATAATCAGACCGCAACCCAAGCGCGGTTTTCCCGATCACCCAAGCAGCACCCGCCGCCATCAAACCACCAACAGGCCAAGCGATCAGCACGGGCAGCCCCATGCCACCAAGGTATCCTGTACCAGCAGGGTTCACAGCCTCGATTGCGGTAACCGCCGGATCAAACAGGAAGCGATAGGCCAGAAAGCCACCAACCAGCAGACCAAGAATAGCGAGGTTGCGATTTTTGCCCGGATTCATTCGTTTGGTTGTGAGTACGGTTGCAATGATCGTGCCTGCACCGACGATCAAAGCGGCAACGACACGTAAGCCACCGGCTTCAATTGCCTCAACTGTAGGGGGCATGGAAACCAGAACCGTCGCTAGCGCGCCAAGGGCAACAAAGCCCATGACACCAACGTTCAACAACCCCGCAAGGCCCCATTGCAGGTTCACACCCAGCGCTAGGATCGCAGAAATCAGACCCAAGTTCAGCAGATACAGCGCCGCATTGGGACCTTTAGCAAAACCGGTGAGAATAAAGATCACGCCAATAATGGCAAAAAGCGCGATGTTTTTGACGTTAATGGTCATAGTGATTTCCCTTTAAACAGGCCGGTTGGCCGGAACAGCAGCACGATAACGAGGATCGAAAAGCTGACTGCGAATTTATAGTCGGTGGATAGAAGCTGAACGAGGCTTGATGGCTCAAGACCTTCAGGCATCAGATATCCCAGTACTTTTTTGAAAGCATAGGTGATTGTAATTTCAGAGAACGCAATCACGAACCCGCCAGCAATCGCACCCAAAGGGTTGCCTAGGCCACCGACAATCGCTGATGCGAAGATTGGCAGCAGCAGTTGGAAGTAGGTGAACGGTTTGAAGCCCTTATCAAGCCCATAAAGCACACCTGCGATGGTCGCCAGCGCTGCAACAATGATCCAGGTGATCGTCACAACGCGTTCCGGGTTGATGCCCGACAGCAGAGCCAGATCCTCATTGTCGGAATAAGCACGCATTGATTTACCGGTGCGCGTTTTGTTGAGGAACCAAAACAAGGCTGCCACAACAACAATGGCGGTGACGATGGTGATACCCTGTGATGTTTTGAATGCGAGACCTTCGGAAAGGCCTGTCATGTTCTTGAAATCACGGGCTTTCATGATGAAACGTGCACCATCGGAAAAACGTTGATCATCTGGACCAATGATAAAACGCACGACGCCGTTCATTACAAACATCACCCCAAGTGAGACGATCAGGAAGATCACTGGCGCGGCTTTTTGTTTGCGGTAAAATCTGTAGATCACGCGATCCGTGGCCAGCAACATCAGGATCGAACCCGCAATGCCAAAGGGCAGGGCGAGCAGGGCGGTTGGCAGTGGCCCAAAGCTGATACCCCAAGATTGAAATAGCCAGGTCACAAGGATCGTACACATGGCCCCAAAGGCCATCGTGTCGCCATGGGCAAAGTTTGAGAAACGCAAAATCCCGTAGATCAGCGTAACCCCAAGTGCCCCGAGGGCAAGTTGACTGCCGTAAGAGATCGCCGGAACAAGTACAAAGTTAGCAAGCGCGATAAACGCGTTAAGAATGTCCATCGTTTAGCCCCCCAAGAAAGATTTACGGACTTCGGGGTCGGCAAGCAGGGCTTGTCCCGTGTCGGTGAAACGGTTGCGGCCTTGCACAAGAACATAACCTTTATCTGCGATTTCAAGTGCTTGACGGGCATTTTGTTCAACCATCAAAATGGAAATCCCGGTGCGGGCAACCTCAATGATGCGGTCAAATAGTTCGTCCATCACGATAGGGGAAACGCCCGCTGTAGGTTCATCCAACATGAGAACCGTTGGCTTGGTCATCAATGCGCGCCCCACGGCAACCTGTTGACGTTGGCCGCCAGAAAGTTCGCCAGCGGGTTGATTTCGCTTATCACTGAGGATCGGGAAGAGTTCATACACCTGTTCAATGGTTTCATTGAAATCATCGGTGCGAATGAACGCGCCCATTTCCAAGTTTTCTTCCACAGTCATAGAGGTGAAAATATTCTGGGTCTGCGGCACAAACCCCATGCCTTTGGCGACGCGATCTTGGGGCGATAGTTTGGTGATGTCTTCGCCACCCAGCCGCACGCTTCCTTTGTTCAGATTCAGCATGCCGAAAATGGCTTTCATACCGGTGGATTTACCAGCGCCATTCGGGCCAACAATCACGGCAATTTGACCTTTGTCCACGGCAATGGTGCAGTCGTGCAGGATATCGGGACCCTTGCCATAACCACCAGTCATTCCGTCACCGATCAGGAAGGGTTCGCTCATACCTTGGCCTCTTCTTTGGTCTTATTCTTCAGGCCGGTGCCAAGGTAGGCCTCGATCACCTGCTCATTAGCTTTGATCTCGTCCAACGTGCCTTCAGCGAGGACTTTGCCCTCTGCCATACAGATCACGGGGTCGCAGATGCGGCCAATGAAATCCATGTCGTGTTCAATGACGACGAATGTGTAGTTGCGTTCTTTGTTGAGGCGCATGATGGCGTCGCCAATGGTGTTGAGCAGGGTGCGGTTCACGCCTGCACCGACCTCATCAAGGAAAACGATTTTCGCATCGACCATCATGGTACGGCCAAGTTCGAGCAACTTTTTCTGCCCGCCAGAGATCTGACCCGCTTTGTGATCTGCCAGATGTTCAACGGTCAGGAATTCAAGAACCTCATCGGCTTTGGCACGCAGGGCGCGTTCCTCATCGGCGATGCGTTTGCGGCCAAACCATGTATTCCACAGCGTTTCGCCCGATTGCGCGCCGGGCACCATCATCAGGTTTTCACGGCAGGACATGCTTTCAAACTCATGGGCGATCTGGAAAGTACGCAGCAGACCTTTGTGGAATAATTCATGCGGCGGCAGACCTGTAATGTCTTCGCCTTTCATTAGTACACGGCCTGCACTTGGCTTAAGAACGCCCGCGATTGCGTTGAAAAGAGTGGTTTTTCCCGCTCCATTGGGTCCGATCAATCCAGTGATTGAGCCTTCCTCAATGTGCAAGCTGGCGCCATCTACGGCGTAAAATCCGCCAAAATTCTTGGCAAGCCCTTCTACGGTGATCATTCCCGCATTCCCCTTATTCCCTGCCGCGCGCGTGTCTCCGCGCCTTGGCCGTAGTAATAAAAACAGCCCGAAGAGATATCTCCGGACTGTTTTAGATGTGTTATGTCGAATTAACGGAAGTCAACCGTGACGTTTGCGCCATCTTGGACTTCGATCACACGGTAAGAACCACCGCTTTCGCCGCTGCCGATCAGTTCAACAGCAGAGCCGCCAACATAATCGATGTCGCCGCCTGCACGGATGATCTCAAGACCTTTTGCCAACTCACCTGGGTAGATTTTCTCACCAGGAGCGTTTGCAACGTCAAGGATTTTGCCAACGTAATCACCTGGTGCAGAAGAACCTGACGCTTCCATGGCGAACATGAACAGCGCTGCTGCGTCATAGCTTTCTGGAGCGTAAGGTGAGGTACCGTCGAAATCATTCGCATCACCAATGATTGTCATCGCTTCAGCGGATTGACCACCAACACCGGCAATCTGGCCGAAAGAACCGTTGAGATCAGGGCCGACGTTTGCAGGCAGGCTGTCACCGATCATGCCACCTGGCAGAACGAACTGCTCATACGCGCCGGAATCGAGGGATGCGTTGATGATGCCCAGACCACCTTGGTCAAGGTAACCAGCAACGATCAGGATGTCGCCACCAGCAGAGGCCAGTGCGCCAACTTCAGCAGAGTAATCCGCTTTGCCATCTTCATGCGCAGCATTGATAGTGATTTCGCCACCCGCAGCCAAGTAAGCAGAGGCGAAAGCATCAGCCAAGCCTTTACCATAGTCATTGTTGGTGTAGGTCACAGCAACGGAATTAAAGCCGCGTTCCATCAGGATGTCAGACATAACCTGGCCTTCACGTGCATCCGAAGGTGCTGTGCGGAAGAACAGACCGTTGTCTTCTGCGGTGGAAAGGGCCGGGGATGTTGCGGAAGGTGAAATCATCACCATGCCGTTCGGGATTGCAACGTTTTGCAAAACCGCGCCGGTCACGCCGGAACAGTCGCCACCGATCAAGCCAGAAACGCCATCAGCAGAGATCAGTTTTTCAGCGTTAGATGTTGCTAGGCCGTTGTCGATACAACCGGTATCAGCGCGCACGCCTTCAACCATGTGACCGTCAAGGATACCGCCAGCCGCGTTGATCTCTGCGATCGCAGCTTCAGCGCCAGGTGCCATGTGTGCAGCCAAGGTTTCAATTGGGCCTGTGAAGCCAAACAGAATACCCAGTTTGATTGCACCGTGGCTGTCAGCAGAAGCAGCGCCCGCACCCATAATTGCAGTCGCAGCAGTCGCCATAAGCAGCTTTTTCATGTGTCTCTCCCTATTAGACATTTTATTATTAGGGCGAGTTTAGCGGATCGTATCCAAATTGAAACCCTGTTGCCGGGAAACGTCCTATAAATGGGATAACATGTTGAAAAACATTGGCTATAGTTGCTTTATACCTAAACTAAACGGCGTATTTTCTCACGATTCCGTCGTAAATCCATGCTTTTGGTTAGGTGAAAATAACGGTGCAGACGGGGTGCGGGGAGCCGCGAGCAGAGGCACTTAAAGTGATTCTGCCCGCAGCTATGCGGCTCTGGCCATTGGGGTTACCTGATCAGATGCTCAGGCGAATAGCGCGACTGCCACGTTCGCGATAAGGCGTTGTGTTGTAATGGGAGCGGTAGCATTTGGAAAAATGACTTGGGCTCGCAAATCCACAGGCCAAGGCAACGTTAATCACGCTCATGTCTGTTTGCATCAATAGATTACGTGCCTTTTGTAGGCGCAGTTCCATGTAATAGCGTTTGGGCGAACGGTTCAAGTACCGCCGGAACAGGCGTTCCAACTGACGAGTCGACATACCGACATCTTTTGCCAAGATAGAGGGGCTGATAGGCTCTTCGATATTCTGTTCCATCATTTGAATGACAGCGGATAGTTTCGGGTGACGCACCCCAATGCGCGACGGAACAGACAGACGCTGGGTATCTTGGTCAGTACGGATAGACGAATAAATCAGCTGATCGGCCACTGCATTGGCGAGATCTTCGCTGTGATCAGAGGCAACCAGCTTTAACATAAGATCAATCGACGATGTACCACCCGCCGTGGTGTAACGATTGCCATCCATGACAAAGACCGATTTGGTCAGTTCAACTTCTTCAAATTCCTCGGCAAAACTGTCTTGGTTTTCCCAGTGAATGGTGGCTTTTTTGCCATCCAGCAAACCAGCACGTGCCATGACATAACCGGCGGTACAGAGGCCGGCAATCACAGGCCCCCGGCGGGCTTCGCGGCGAATCCAGTTCAACAGACGTTTCGTGGTCGCGGCCTGCACATCAAGGCCACCACAAAGGATCAGCCTGTCATCACGGCGCATTTCGTCAAGATCGCCGTCCAAAACGAACTCGGCCCCGGCGGAACAGGTAACCTTTTCACCACCTTCGCCAATTAATGTCCATTCATAGACTTTCCGATTGGCCATACGGTTTGCAATGCGCAAAGCTTCAACCGCTGAAGAAAAACTCAGCAGGGAAAAATTCTCAAGCAAAACAAAGACAAAACGGTGAGGCTTGGTGCCAGCTTCGACCTCAATTGTCTGTGGAATATCTGCCATGGGCTTACCTTTTGTTAACCTGAAAACCGAAGCAGGAAACTGCACCGGGATCAAGACGTTTCGGCCTTCTCTTGTATAGATAATGCCAAATTTGCGCTCTGCCTGCAAATTCACCTGTTGGCAAGCCCCCTTAAGGGCTTTTATAGAGGTGGTCTTAACAAATCTTGCGGGAGCAAATGCAATGACACGGCAATGGCAAAAATCTGACTGGCGCAACAAGCCCAGGATTCAGATGCCGGATTATCCGGATCAGGGAGCACTTAACGCTGTGGAGACCCAGCTTGGAGTCTATCCGCCATTGGTTTTTGCCGGTGAGGCCCGCAAATTGAAAGCTGCTTTGGCGGATGTTTCACGCGGCGATGCTTTCCTATTGCAGGGCGGCGATTGTGCGGAAAGCTTCGCGGAATTCTCAGCTGACAACGTTCGCGACACATTCAAAGTGATGTTGCAGATGGCGATGGTTCTGACTTGGGGCGCGAAAGTGCCTGTGGTGAAGGTTGGCCGTCTGGCTGGACAGTTCGCAAAACCACGTTCGGCCCCCACGGAAACCATTGATGGTGTTGAACTTCCGTCTTTCCGCGGCGATATCATCAACGAGCTGGACTTCACTTCAGCCGCACGTATTCCGAACCCGGACAAGATGCTGCAGGCCTACACTCAGTCGGCGGCGACTTTGAACCTAGTACGGGCGTTTTCACAAGGTGGATACGCGGATGTACATCAGGTGCATTCGTGGACACAGGGCTTTGTGAAAGGCGATAATGCTGCGCGTTACCGCGATATGGCGGATCGTATCCAGGATACGCTTGATTTCATGAAAGCGGCTGGTGTTGACAGTGATCGCGCCCATACGCTGCAAACCGTTGATTTCTATACATCGCACGAAGCGTTGCTGCTGGAATATGAAGAAGCACTGTGCCGTATTGATTCGACCTCTGGTCTGCCGGTTGCCGGTTCTGGCCACCTGATCTGGATCGGCGATCGTACCCGTCAACCTGATGGTGCCCATGTTGAATTCTGTCGCGGTGTTCAAAACCCGATTGGTCTGAAATGTGGTCCGTCCATGGAAGTGGATGACCTGAAGGTCCTGATGAGCAAGCTGAACCCAGAGAATGAGGCAGGTCGTTTGACCTTGATCGCACGCTTTGGTGCTGGTTCTGTTGGCGATCACCTGCCACGTTTGGTCAAAGCGGTGCAGGAAGAGGGTGCGAATGTTGTTTGGTCGTGTGACCCAATGCATGGCAACACGATCAAAGCGGCGTCCGGCTATAAAACCCGTCCGTTTGAAAGCGTGATGCGTGAAGTGCAGGAATTCTTCAACATTCACAAAGCTGAAGGCACCATCCCTGGTGGCGTTCACTTTGAGATGACCGGCAAAGATGTGACTGAATGCACGGGTGGTGTACGCGCTGTGACTGATGAAGACCTGTCCAGCCGTTACCATACCGCTTGTGATCCACGCCTGAATGCGTCGCAATCTCTGGAACTGGCGTTCTTGATCGCGGAAGAGCTGTCAGCGAACCGCAAGGCTCTGCACGTCGAAGCGGTTTAAACTTTCTACAATGAGTCAATGAAGCCGCAGCACCTATTTGGTACTGCGGCTTTTTCTATATCGCTCTTTGGGTAATGATCGGTTTTAGAGGTCTGTTTTGCTATTCATTCTTCTCCACAAGACGTAGGTAAGGCGTGCTGGGTTTTGCAGTGAATGCTGTCGCGGTTTCTGCAAACCCTCGTTCTGGCTGTTTTACCGGTGATTTCGCCGTTGAAATTATATGCTGTGGCTGTTCCGCAGCTGGCTGAGGCGCGCGCGGTTTCGTAGTTTTCGGTGATTTTGCGCTTATAAGCTTTCGTTCTGCATCGACCATCTCAAAGCGGCGCGGAGTACGCCCAATTTGCCCATCCGTCACAAGGCAACCCAGAATGCGGGACACATCCCCAAGATCGCTTTTGAGAGGTAAAAGCAGCATACGCGCTTTTAAATCAGGTTTTCCAAAACCGCTTTCACCTTTCAGATGCAGTGTTGCCGTTTCAGGCCCCTGAAACACATCTTCCAATAGGGTGGAGACAGATTTGCGGCTGTCGGGGGTGAAGAAGGAGGTCAATGGCATTCCGCGAACCTCCATGCCAATCAGTTCTACCAAATGCATTCCCGCAAGACGGAAACGCGCAAGACCAGGTGCAATACGTTCAAGAATAAACGCATATTCAAGCACGTTCTCTATGCCGCGTGGGTTAACATCGGTGCGCAGGGGGATGGCACGATTATGGCGCAGGCCTTCCCAATAGGCTTCCATCTGTTTTACAGCGGTCCAAGTCATCTGGCCGCGGTATTTCGAAAAGGAAATAACGTCTTCATGCTCACTGTTTTTCTGTTTCATGGCCCGTCTCGCTTGCGGTTGGGACCGTGTTAAAGCCCCAAAAGTTTGTTCCCAGGGCGATACTCTGTTAACCCTGACACCAGAATGGTTACTGGTACGTTAATATCGCATAGAAATGCACTAATTGTTGGGAAACCTTAAGATATGGTTAACTCTATGACTGGATTTGCCTCAGGTCTGGGGGCACAAGACGGCTTCAGTTGGAGCTGGGAATTGCGGGCGGTCAACGCGCGTGGGCTTGATTTACGACTGCGGGTGCCGGATTGGCTACCGGGGCTGGAACAGGCGCTTCGGGCGTCTCTGGGCGGGGCGATGGCGCGTGGCGCTGTGACGCTCAATCTGCGGCTGGCGCGTGACGATACCGCAGCACATGCACAGATTGATTCCGCCGCTTTGGCGGCTGCGCTGCACAATCTAAATCGAATAGAGCATGAAGCCCGCGTGGCTGGTGTTACGTTGGCGTCTCCGACGGCTGTGGATTTAATGGCATTGCGCGGCGTGTTAAACGCTGCGCCTGAGGTCACGGACGCGGAAGCTTTGTCAAAAGCACTGCAGGTCGATTTCAAACAGATTCTGAAGGATTTCCTTGAGATGCGGGCCTCCGAGGGAGCGTCTCTTGCGGGGATAATTGCCACGCAGCTGGATGAAATTGATCGCCTAACATGTCTGGCTGCGGATCAGGCTAGCGCGCGTTTGCCAAAGGTTGAACAAGTTTTGCGTGATAATCTTGCAAAGGTGTTAGAGAACAGTGACGGCGTCGATGAGGGGCGCCTATTGCAGGAGCTGGCGCTTTTGGCGGTGAAGGCGGATGTGATGGAAGAGACCGACCGTCTGAAGACCCATATCAAAGCTGCGCGTGCTTTATTGAGCGAGGATGGCCCACGTGGTCGCAAATTCGATTTCCTGATGCAAGAATTTAACCGTGAGGCGAATACCCTATGTTCCAAAAGCCAAGACAGCGATTTGACGGCTACGGGGCTTGACCTGAAGGCTGTAATTGATCAGATGCGCGAACAAATTCAGAATGTGGAGTAAGCCATGAACACGGATCGCCGCCGCGGGTTGTTGATTATCCTGTCGTCCCCTTCAGGGGCGGGCAAGTCGACCTTGTCAAAACGTCTGCGCACTTGGGATCCTGAGATCAGGTTTTCCGTTTCTGCCACCACGCGTGCTCCTCGTGTAGGAGAAGTCGACGGCCAAGATTACCATTTCATGACCGAAGCTGCCTTTAAGCGCGACGTAACCGACGGCATGATGCTTGAACATGCCCATGTATTTGGCAATTTCTATGGCTCACCGCGACGTCCTGTTATGGATGCTGTAGAAGCAGGTCATGATGTATTGTTTGACGTCGATTGGCAGGGTGAACAGCAGATCCGTAACACTGACCTTGGTAAACATGCTTTGTCGATCTTCCTGCTGCCCCCCTCAATCGTTGAGTTGCGTGCCCGCCTTGAGGGGCGTGGCCAAGACAGCCAAGACGTGATCGATAAACGGATGCGCAAAAGCTGGGATGAGATCAGCCGTTGGTCGAATTATGACTATGTGCTGGTGAATGACGATCTGGATGCAACTGAAGAACGACTGCTAACGATTGTTGCCTCTGAACGTCTGCGCCGGGAACAACAGCCGGGTGTTGTGGACCACATCCGTAGCCTTCAGGCCGAATTTGAGGAAATGTCATGACAGTTTATACCTTAGACGGTGTTGCCCCTGATATCGCTGAGGGGGTGTTTGTGGCCCCTGACGCCAATGTTATCGGGAAGATCCGCCTGCAAGCTGGGTCCTCCGTTTGGTTTGGCTGCACTTTGCGTGGCGATAATGAACTGATTGATCTGGGTGTGGGCAGCAATATCCAAGAAAACTGCGTGCTGCATACGGATATGGGGTATCCTTTGGTGATTGGTGCGGGCTGTACAATCGGTCACAAGGCGATGCTGCACGGCTGCACGATTGGTGAGAACAGTTTGATCGGCATGGGGGCGACGGTTTTGAACGGTGCCAAAATCGGAAAGAATTGCTTGATCGGGGCAGGGGCATTGATCACGGAAGGCAAGGAAATTCCGGATGGATCGCTTGTGATGGGGGCACCAGGCAAAGTTATTCGGGAATTGTCAGAGGATGTCATTGAAGGCTTGCGGGCTTCCGCGCGTGGATATCAGGATAACGCCCGTCGGTTCTTTGCGGGGCTAGAAGTGATAGCGATCTGATTTTCCATTGTACGTGCCGCATTTGAGGCGCGTACGGGGAGATCAAACGAGTCTGAGTTCAGGAGCGCGGCTCAGTTCTATGACTTCGCAATCAACGTCAGGGGCTCTGTAACGAAGCTCTCGTGTGACCATCGCCGGATCAGGCAGCTTGGGTGCCAGTACTCTGAATGCGCCGTTGAAGCGAAATGTCTGAAGGCGTTCAGCGATATCCAGCGCGTCAAAACCTTGTGAGGTAAGAGGCGTGAGAACCATACTTGGTCGATTTTTCAGAAGAGATTCGGCTGAAAATGAATGGTAATCTACAAAGACTAAGGCATCATCTTTGGGAAGAGATCGCCCTCGTGCCAACCAGTTTTCAACATCACCAATAACTAAAATAACACTGTTGGTCATTACGGCCGAACATCCTTTAACGTGGGGCAATCCATTGGATATAAACGACTCACTCACTACTAACTATTGTCGATAAAACCCGTTCCTCTACTGGTTTGTCAAAAATAAATTAGATTTTCGTGAGGGTTGGTCATGAAGAAGTGATGTTTAGTCGTTGATTATAAAGTATTTTTAAGTGGGTGCCTGCTTTGTTTGAAGGAAGTGAAGAATTCTCGATCTGATGACATTAAGCTGTAACATTGCTTGATTAGATCTGTTTTGGAGACACTCAGAAAGCTTGGCTACAGAAAGCGTGGGTGGGATTTATCTACTATGCAGGTTTGTGCCTTGCGACCAGGCCTGCACAGCTTAAACTCAATCCCGAAATGTGAGGCATGTTCGCCTCCAGAGCTGAATGGTACACATGCAAAATCCTGATCTGAATAATTTACTAAACGCCATTCCCATGCCTCTGATAGCGATCGGAAAATCCGAGAGAATTGAGGATATGAATGACGCCGCAGCCGGTTTTTTGGGTGGTGAAATTCTTGGTCGGCATTTTGTCACTGGCTTGCGACAACCTGCGTTGCTTGAGGCGATTGAACATGTGTTTGCAGAGCGGACAAAAAAGATGACCCGTTTTCTTGGGCGCGATGGCGATCAGGAGGTGCGCTGGGAGGTGATCTGCGCGCCAGTGATAACAAAGGGTGATTTTTCCGGTGTGTTGGTCAGTTTTACAGATGTAAGTGCCGTTGAAAACGCCAATCAGATGCGCCGTGATTTTGTTGCAAATGTCAGCCATGAATTGCGTACACCGCTGACAGCGCTTTCAGGGTTTATTGAAACATTACGTGGTGCCGCGCGCGATGATGCTAAGGTTCGGGATCGGTTCTTGGGGATCATGGAAAATGAAGCGGGGCGTATGAATCGTTTGGTGGGGGATTTGCTTTCATTATCACGGGTCGAGGGTGATGAACGCATGCGCCCAACAGATGAGGTCGATGTCGCTGTGGTTCTACAATCTGTTGTGCAAATCTTGCGTCCACTGGCACTGGGCCAAGGCTGTGAACTGATACTGAACCTATCCGAGGATAGCTCATGCCTTCGGGGTGACCGAGACCAATTGCAGCAAGTCTTTACCAATCTTGTAGAAAACGCTTTGAAGTATGGTGGGAAGGACAAAATTGTTTCGATTGATGTTGAAGCCATAGAGTATGACCGTTCCCTGCGCAGCCCGACCCTACGGGTTAGTGTTCGTGATCAGGGTGAGGGCATCCAGCCGGAACATATTCCACGCCTGACGGAGCGCTTCTATCGCATCGACAGCCACCGTTCACGTGAGATGGGGGGAACAGGGCTGGGCCTTGCCATTGTGAAGCACATCGTCAATCGCCATCGCGGGCGGTTTCGGGTTGAAAGCGTGCCGGGGGAAGGCAGCAGCTTCGCCGTTGTTTTACTTCAAGACACCCCTCATGCGGAGCCAAAAGCTGCAGGTTAGTGGATTTTAAACCTAGCTTAATATCCAATCACAAAACCCGCCTTAATGGCGGGTTTTGTGATTTTGGGGTTCCAATGAGCTGTCGTAGTGAAGGCCGAGATCAAAAAAAACGGCTTATTTTCCAAAAATGATACGGATAACGTCAATATTTTCAAAATTTTTGCGTGTCAGCACGACGTGTCATGAAACTGTTACCAAACTTACACAAAAGCATAGTCAGGCGAGCTTATGGGTTCCTGCGAGTTCCCTGAAGGGATCCACCCATGTCATTTAGGAGTTGACCACTATGACATTTTTGAAATTGACTGCCTCTGCTTTGGCGATTTCTGCCGTTTCCGCATCTGCATCTGCTGCGCGTGATCAGATCCAAGTTGCTGGTTCTTCCACCGTTTTGCCTTATGCGTCTATCGTTGCTGAAGCTTTCGGTGAAAACTTTGATTTCCCGACACCGGTTGTTGAATCTGGCGGTTCTTCCGCTGGCCTGAAGAAGTTCTGTGAAGGCGTTGGTGAAGGCACCATCGATATTGCAAATGCATCCCGTGCAATCAAAGACCGCGAAGTTGCGGCCTGTGCTGAAAACGGCGTGACCGATATCGTTGAAGTACGCATCGGTTATGATGGTATCGTTTTTGCCTCTGACATTCAGGGCAACAGCTTTGAATTTGAACCACGTGACTGGTACCTCGCACTTTCCGAGCAGGTGATGGTTGATGGTACACTGATCGCAAACCCATACACCATGTGGAACGAAGTGAACCCTGACCTGCCAGCGCAGGAAATCCAAGCCTTTATCCCTGGCACGAAGCACGGCACACGTGAAGTCTTTGAAGATAAAGTGATCTTGGCGGGCTGTGAAGCCACTGGCGACTTTGACGTCTACTTTGCAGCCGCAGAAGGTGACACTGAGAAAGCCCGTAAGAAAGCCGCTGAAAAGGCGTGTATTTCTTTGCGCACCGATGGTCGTACTGTTGATGTAGATGGAGACTATACTGAAACACTGGCGCGTCTTGTTTCTAACCCGCACGGGATTGGTGTTTTTGGTCTGGCTTTCTACGAAAACAACACCTCAATCTTGCAGGTTGCACCGATGGGCGGCGTTGTGCCTTCCACTGAAAGCATTGCAACTGGCGAATACCCCGTTTCCCGCCCGCTGTATTTCTACATCAAGGGCGCACATATCGGTGTGATCCCTGGCCTGCAGGAATACGCATCGTTTTTCGTTTCTGACGAAATCGCAGGCCCAGACGGCCCACTGGCTGAATATGGCCTCGTATCCGATCCAGAATTGGCAGACGTACAAGCAACGGTTTCAACCGCTGGCAATATGTAAGCCAGAGTTGACGCTCTCATAACAATGCTGGCTCCCGATTGGCGGGGGTCGGCTTTTATTCACACCGTTTACTGGCTGCTGCATATGCCTCTTCTCTGGATATTCCTTTCGGTTTTTGCCATCGCGGCGCTTGGCTTTATAGCCGCACGCGCGCGGGCGGTTGCCTCTGCAGGTGGCGACAGCCGGACCTTGCATTCTTTGCCGAATTATTACGGTATGAACGCCGTACTTTGTGCGTTGGTGCCATCAATGGCAGTTCTTGCGCTGTGGCTGATTGTTCAGCCGATGCTGGTGGAAAACCACGTTTCAAAGCTTATTCCCGACAGCGTCGTTTCTGAGGGCATGACCCGAGGCCTAATGATGTCTGATGTGCGTCGGATTGCTTACGGCCTAGACGTCGCTGTTGAGCAGGGCGAGATGACGGCGGATGAAGCTAATGGTTTGCGATCTGAGCTGACCAATGTACGTGAACGGCTTGCTGGCGTTGGGGTTGCGCTTGGGTCTGACGTTCTGCCAGAGGTTCTGTTTGCTGCACAGAAATACCGTGCCACGGCTAAAACGAGCTCGCTCTACATGATTATCGTCGTGCTTGGCTTGGCGGTCATTGGCGCTGGATATGCATGGTCGCGCAGTGAAAAAGACTTTCGTGCACGTAATATTGTCGAAAAAGCAATTCTTGGGCTGTTGATCGCGGCGGCCTCCATTGCCGTCCTTACGACTGTTGGCATTGTCATGTCGATGTTGTTTGAAACGTGGAATTTCTTTGGCCAATACGAAGCAAGCAGTTTCTTCTTTGGCATCAAATGGGCGCCTGACTTCCGCGGAGATTCCGCCCTTGGTATTCTGCCGCTGCTTTGGGGGACGTTGTATATTTCCTTCATTGCGCTGTTGGTGGCTGTGCCCGTGGGCCTGTTTGCGGCGATCTATATGTCTGAATATGCTGGGCCGCGTCTGCGTGCCGTGGCCAAGCCCTTGATTGAGATCCTCGCTGGCATTCCAACTATTGTTTACGGGTTGTTTGCATTATTGACCGTCGGGCCAATGCTTCGGGACTATCTCGCACAGCCCCTTGGTTTCAGCGGCGGGGCAGATTCAGTTCTGACGGCCGGACTTGTGATGGGGATCATGCTTATCCCTTTCGTAAGCTCTCTCTCTGACGACATCATTAACGCGGTGCCTCAGTCAATGCGTGATGGTTCGCTCGGCTTAGGGGCCACAAAATCAGAAACCATACGTCAGGTGATTATACCCGCTGCTTTGCCGGGCATTGTTGGGGCAATTTTGCTGGCGACCTCGCGTGCGATTGGTGAAACCATGATTGTTGTCATGGGGGCAGGGGCGGCTGCTGCGCAACTTGATAAGGGCTTAATGCAAGCGATCAACCCGCTTGAGGCCATGACCACCGTGACAACCCGTATCGTCAGTCAGTTGACCGGTGACACAGATTTTGCGGCCCCGGAAACACTGGTGGCCTTTGCATTGGGTCTGACGCTGTTTGTCATCACCCTAGGACTTAACGTGCTTGCGCTCTACATCGTGCGTAAATACCGGGAGCAATACGAATGAGCGACCTATCTCAACATTCCTCACTGTACACCGTTACGGATAATGTCCGTCGCCGTAATGCAGTTGAAAAGCGGTTCCGCGTTTATGGGTTGGCGGCGATTGCAACGGGGGTTCTAGCACTTGTTGTCCTGCTGTCCACGGTGCTTAGCAATGGGTCCGGCGCCTTCATGCAGACCTATGTAACGTTGGACGTCGAACTGAGTGCTGACAAGTTGGACAAGCAGGGCAACCGTGATCCGGAAGAGATGAAATCTGTCTCTACCTTTGGGTACAGCCCGTTGATCCGCAATGCGGTGATCGCACGTGCGGCTGAACTGGGCTGGGAGATGCCGGACGGTATGAACCCCAAAGACATGGGCGCTATTATCTCGAAAGAAGCAGCCGCGCAGTTGCGTAACTTTGTATTGGCGAACCCTGAAACGGTCGGCACGACCATCACAATCGAGATGCTTACCAATGGTCGTATTGACGGTTACATGAAGGGCCGTGTTGATCGTCAATTCGCAGCCCTTGATGGCAATGTGAGCCCAGAACAGCTTGATCTTGTAGATCTTCTGGTTGAAGCGGGCAACCTTGAAAAACGGTTTAACTTCGCCTTTCTGACCGCACCCGATGCTTCTGGTCAGCGTCCGGAGGCCGCGGGTCTTGGTGTCGCGATCCTTGGTTCAATTTACATGATGATGATTGTGTTGGTGCTGGCGCTTCCCATCGGTGTTGCCGCTTCGATCTACCTCGAGGAATTTGCACCAACCAACAAATGGACCGATATTATTGAGGTGAATATCTCAAACCTTGCAGCGGTGCCTTCCATCGTCTTCGGGATCTTGGGGCTTGCGATTTTCATCAACTTTGCAGGCCTGCCGCAATCCGCACCCATCGTTGGTGGCTTGGTTCTAACGCTGATGACCCTTCCAACGATCATTATCGCAACGCGGGCCTCGTTGAAATCTGTACCGCCAAGCATTCGTGATGCCGCCTTGGGTGTCGGGGCCTCTAAAATGCAATCGGTCTTTCACCATGTTCTGCCACTTGCTGCACCGGGTATTCTGACGGGTACGATTATTGGCTTGGCCCAGGCCCTTGGTGAAACGGCACCGCTGTTGTTGATCGGCATGGTGGCCTTTGTGAAAGAATTCCCGGCTGGCCCGCCAGAGGGGTTCTTTGACCCGGCGTCTGCGCTGCCTGTGCAGGTCTATAACTGGACCCAGCGCGCAGATGCGGGCTTTGTGGAACGGGCATCCGGGGCGATCATCGTCTTGCTGATTTTCCTTATAATTATGAACGCGGTTGCCGTGATGTTGCGCCGCCGGTTTGAGCGCCGCTGGTAAGCGCCCACAGGAGGACGTGAAAATGAATGATATGCGAATTGCAGAAAGGGCCGCAAAAGTGAGCACGAGCAAAATTTCCGCCACGGGTGTTCAGGTCCATTATGGTGACACCCATGCGATCAAAGACGTCAATGTTGAGATCGAAGATAAAACTGTCACCGCCTTCATCGGCCCGTCTGGCTGTGGGAAATCTACTTTCCTGCGGTGCCTGAACCGGATGAATGACACGATTGATGTGTGTCGGGTTGAAGGGCAAATCCTGTTGGATAATGAAGACATCTATGACCACAAGGTTGACCCTGTTCAACTGCGCGCAAAAGTTGGCATGGTGTTTCAGAAACCAAATCCGTTTCCCAAGTCGATTTATGATAACGTCGCTTATGGGCCTCGCATTCACGGCATGGCGCGATCAAAGGCAGACCTTGATGTGATTGTTGAGAAATCCCTGCGCCGCGGTGCAATCTGGGATGAGGTCAAAGATCGCCTAAATGCCCCTGGAACCGGCCTTTCTGGTGGCCAGCAACAGCGGCTGTGCATTGCGCGTGCCGTTGCGACGGAACCCGAAGTTCTACTGATGGATGAGCCCTGTTCTGCGCTTGACCCCATTGCCACCGCCCAAGTTGAAGAACTGATTGATGACTTGCGCAAACGCTTTAGCGTGGTGATTGTGACGCACTCTATGCAGCAGGCGGCGCGTGTCTCGCAGAAAACCGCATTTTTCCATCTTGGTAACCTTGTAGAATATGGCGAAACCGGGCAGATTTTCACCAACCCGATTGACCCGCGCACCGAAGCTTACATTACCGGCCGGATCGGCTGATCCTGAACCCGGGGAGAAAGAAACATGCAAGATCAACATATAGCCAGTGCATATGATCGCGACCTTGAAGCCATTCAGGCCCTGATTATGAAGATGGGCGGTTTGGTGGAAGTGGCGATTTCTGACAGCGCCCGTGCGCTTGATACCAAAGACCTAGAGCTTGCCGATCAGGTGCGTAAAGGTGACAAAGCCATTGACGCATTGGAAGAACAGATCAATGAAGAAACCGCGCGCGTGCTTGCCTTGCGTGCGCCGATGGGTGCCGATTTACGCACTGTTCTGTCGGTGATGAAAATCTCTGGCAACTTAGAACGGGTGGGGGATTATGCGAAAAACCTTGCCAAACGCACAGCAGTTCTGGTGCATATGCAAGAAATTGAAGGCGCCAATGGTGCCATCCGCCGCATGGCGAAAGAGGTTGAGCTGATGCTGAAAGACGCATTAGACGCCTATATTGAACGTGACGCGGACAAAGCCGCTGATGTACGGGCACGCGATCATGATGTGGATCAGATGTACAACGCACTTTTCCGCGAATTCCTGACCTTTATGATGGAAGACCCGCGCAACATCACAGCCTGTATGCACTTGCATTTCATCGCCAAAAACATTGAACGCATGGGCGACCATGTTACCTCCGTCGCTGAGCAGGTGATCTACCTCGTGACAGGTGATCTGCCAGATGACCCCCGTGACAAAGGAAGTTATATGGGGATCACCGTGGATAAAGGCGGAGAAGCATGATGTCAGCCGGACAACCTTCAGTTCTAATTGTTGAAGACGAAGCCGCACAACGTGAAGTGCTTTCTTATAACTTTGAAGCGGAAGGTTTCAACGTACGCAGCGCAGAAGATGGCGAGGAGGGGCTTTTGCTAATTGCAGAGGAAGCACCTGATTTGATCTTGCTGGATTGGATGTTGCCAGGCGTATCTGGCATCGAAATTTGCCGTCGCCTGAAAGCGCGCGCCGAAACCCGTAATATCCCGGTGATCATGTTGTCGGCTCGATCAGAAGACGTTGATAAGGTCCGTGGCCTAGAAACCGGTGCCGATGATTATGTGGTTAAACCCTATTCCATCGCTGAACTGATGGCGCGGGTGCGCAACCAGTTGCGCCGATCACGTCCAACGACAGTTGGCGAAAAGCTGTCGTATGAGGACATCACCCTTGATGCCGAAAGTCACAAAGTTTGGCGTGGTGAGACCCTCGTGAAATTGGGGCCAACGGAATATCGCCTTCTGAGCACCTTTATGGAAAAGCCCGGTCGCGTCTGGTCGCGAGAGCAACTTTTAGATCGGGTTTGGGGGCGTGATATCTACGTCGATACCCGCACAGTGGATGTTCATATCGGTCGGTTGCGCAAAGCCTTGATGAAACCTGGTGGTAAAGACCCGCTGCGCACTGTACGCGGTGCAGGTTATGCTTTGGGCTAGGACCTTATTTAAGCGTTAGATTACTGTTACTTCGCAACCCATAGCGTAGGGTTGCGAGAATAATGATCATACTGATGATCAACCATAAACCACCCCAGAACAGGGTCGGGCCACCGAAGTTTTCCGCAAGAATGCGGGCGTCTGACATCTCTCCTGATCGTGTAATTGTGTCATCCCAAATATCAAGTGGCACGTAGATCATGCTTGCGACCCCAATGATCCGTAAGGTGAAGTCGCAGACAGTGCGCGGTGCAAATCTTGAAAGCGCCAGAAGCGCAGTACCGGTGGCTAACGTGAAGCTGATCGCAAAACTTGAGCGCAACCAAAACAACACCACCAAGACCATGATCACTCCGATCAAAGCCACGGTTGCACGATCATAACGCGTGCGCACTGCAATGGCGAACAACAGAATGCCCCATAGGAGCGAACCAAGGTAGCCCGAGCTGGCGATGATAAAAGCATTACCACCACGTGCCAATACATGCCCGCCTTGATTGGGATTGACCACGAATTCCTCAACGTGACCGCCGGTCAAAACGGTCGCGATTGCGTGAGAAAACTCATGGAAAAATACCACAAGGATTTTCAAAGAAAACAGCCAAGGTGACGACCAGAACACCGCAATCAACACCGTTATCAAGATCAATTGCCAGTGTGCCGTTGCGCGTCGCATTCATTACCCCATCAGGCTGGTTGTTTCCTCCAATACCTTATCCATGACCTGCAACAACATGTCGATATCCTCAGCGTCAATTGTCAGGGGCGGGCGAATTTTTAGGATGTTGTCATTTGGGCCTTCGCGACCGGTCAGTATGCGATGTTCACGCAGTCGATTGATGACGTAAGAGGCAGCATCGGTTGCTGGTTGTTTGCTGTCTCGATCCGTGACCAACTCAACGCCAATAAACAGACCCATTCCGCGGATGTCGCCGATGACGTCATATTTCGCCATGAGGGCTTGCAAGCCGGTCATTAATTCAGCACCACGCACCCGGGCATTTTCCTGAAGGCCTTCATCATCAACGATATCAAGCACTTCCTTGCCCATACGACAGGACAGCGTTGACCCACCAAAGGTTGAAAAATACTCGGGACCTTGTGCAAACGCATCTGCAATTTCGCGTGTTGTGATCAGAACGCCAAGAGGGTGCCCATTGCCAATTGGTTTGCCCAGTACAACGATGTCGGGCACCGCACCTTGGTGTTCAAAGGCAAAGTAATAATCGCCGAGACGACCGAGGCCGGTTTGTACTTCATCGGCAATACAGATGCCGCCAGCCGCACGGATTTTGTCATAGACCGCAGGCAGATACCCTATCGGGGGGATGATCTGACCACCAACGGAGGGGAAGGTTTCAGCAATGAATCCTGCCACGCCGTGCCCTTTGTCTTGAAGCTTGGCAATCGCATCATCCACAAGATCAGCGTATTTTTGAGCGGCGTCTTTATCATCACGGCCAAAGCTGCCTTTGTAATCATCAGCCACCTCAACTAACTCAACCCAATCGGCCTGCCCAACACCGCCTTTGGCGTCGAATTTATAGGCGGAAATGTCGATCGCCCCGGTGGTGTTGCCATGATAGCCGTGATTGGGCGTGACCATGCCTTTGTTACCAGAGGCGGCACGCGATAGGCGTAGAGCAAGTTCATTCGCCTCGGTGCCGGAATTCACAAAGAAACACACTGACAATGGGTCAGGCAGTTTTGACGTAATTTTCTCGGCAAATGCGACCTGTGCCGGGTGCAGATAACGAGTGTTGGAATTCATCCGTTTCAACTGATCCGCGGCCACGGCTTGGATGCGAGGATGGGCATGGCCGACGTGAGGAACGTTGTTATAAGCATCCAAATAAGGACGGCCCCATTCATCAAACATATGGTGTTTCCAGCCACGTACAAGCATTGCCGGATCGGAATAGGACAGTTTTAGGTTTTGTCCGAAATGTGCCTGACGATCAGCTAAAACCTCTGCTTTATCAGTCGGTTGCCATTTGGCGTAGTCATCCGGCAAGTTCATCAAAGCCGCGGGATTCGGGCAAAGGCGTTCCCAAAGGAACATCTCATCCGGGTCGCCAACACCTGGCCAATCATCATTCATACCCTCAGTCGATAGGGCCAGCTGGAAGTGCACATGCGGCGCCCAACCACCGTTCATGGTGGGATCGCCAAGTTGACAGAAGGCCTCGCCCTTTGCCACTTTGTCACCAACCTTCAGGCGGTTTTTGAATTCAGGGTCTAGGTGACCATAAAGCGTGTAAAAGTCATCGCCCTCAGATGTTTTATGCGCAAGGATGATTACCCCACCATAGTCCAGATGTCCGGCGCGATACTCAGCGCAGAAAACCTCGCCATCACATGGGGCAAGCAGTTCGCGACCGGCGGGTGCAAAAGCATCAATTGCCAAATGCACTGTGCGACGATCACTGGCTTTGTAAGGGCCTTTGCGGAAGGCAAGATCGGCGTAAACCAGACGGGGTTCGTTATAATAGCCCAGCCAAGTTTTGTATCCTCCCTCGCCGTTGCCCTCTTCAAATTCCCTGCCAACAACCGCGGCTTCTGCCAGCGGCATGTCGAAGGGATTTTGCGGGGTGGTGCAGGCTTCAACCGATAGGGAGCCAAGGGGTGCGGTGTTCAGGTCTTCGCCCATCACCGGGGCAAAGTTTCCGCGTTCGCTTTCAAGCCAAGACATAACGCGCGTTGCAGAGTCAACAACCGGCAAATCACATGCTGCGCGCAAACGTGCATTGATCAGACCTTCGTTAACGCCATGGTTCTCAAGGAATTTCCAAGCAGGTTCTTGGCTGATAGTGACATAGGGGTCATCAGGATTTTCGATCGCCATCAAGGTGGAATTCACCACGGAAACTGCGAGGCGCATATTTAGTAGCGGCCAAAGAAGGTCAACTTCCTGCGGTGTGAGCGGGCTAATAGAGTGATAACCGCGCACCAAGGCAACAAGGGCTTTCTCGGCATCAACAGCCCCAAGAACCACATAGGCCGCCGTGATGGCCAGATCGACAATTCGTGGACCGGCGCACATGTCACCAAAATCAATCAGTCCGGTAACATTTGGGGCCTCAGTCACGGAGGCAGAGACAAAAATATTATAGTCGTTCAGATCATTGTGAATCGCGGATACTGGGAGTTGTGACAAGGCGTTTTGACTGGCTTCAAAATGATCACATATACGCCGCACAATCACACATCTTTGTTCATTTTCAATGGATTGTATGTCGTTCTTAATCCAGTCGCTTTGTGTGAGATCCCATTTGAAATCACGGTGTAACTCTGGGTGGTCAAACCCTGCAAGAGCGTTGGTAAGCTGGGCATTCTTAGCGCCTAGATCGAAAACCAATGCGTCTGAATGTGGAAGAACGTTGGCCCAAGGTTTGCCCGCAACGAGGGACAGGGCCCAACATAAACGCATTTCACCGTCTGCATCTGGCAGCTCGAGAAATAGAGCTCCGTTTGTGGCTTTGATCACATCTGGCAGGGGAAGATCAGGGGCATTCTTGCGTGCGGCGTCAATTGCGCCAGTTTGCATATCAATGAAGGCGCTGTCACATCCCGGTCGCATCACTTTGAAAATAAAACTATTTTCAGCGTTCGCAGAGCGGAAGTTGAGATCATATTCACCGTCAAGCTGTGTCAGCTCCCCGGTGATGTTCCAATGTGTGGCGAGTGCTTTTTGCCAATGTTGTTTCATATTGACCTCCGATCTGCTGCTCACTGCAGATTACCCTGCGGAAATCTCATGTCGAGCGGTGTTTGCCTGCATTTTCCTACTGTATCTCTGCGTGATACGAAGGTTTGTGGATAAAGTGAAGCGAACTATGCGACAGGAAAAGCAGAAAATTCGCTTTGGGTAGCTCTTGCGTCGGCTGGGATGCTTGCGTAGTCTGAGATTAACTTGAAATGGAGGGCGGTATGTCGCCCAGGCGTCCCAAAGGTGCGGGCGCGTTTCCCAAAACGGTCGAGACTCCCGTGCCTCAGACCCCCGGATCAAAGCCGCTTTACGCGGCGCTTGATTTGGGTACAAATTCGTGCCGAATGCTGGTCGCCCGCCCTGAGGGAGGCCAATTTAAAGTTGTGGACAGCTTTTCTAAGGCCGTGCAGTTGGGGGCAGGGCTTGAGGCCACGGGCCGCCTGTCACGGTCATCCATCAATCGCACAGTTCAAGCATTGCGGATTTGTCAGCGAAAGCTGCGCCAACATGATGTGAGCCGCATGCGTTTGGTGGCTACCGAAGCTTGTCGTCGCGCCAAAAACTCACGTGACTTTATTCGTCTTGTTAAGCGCGAAACTGGACTGATCCTTGAGATTATTCCCGCAGAAGAAGAAGCACGCCTAGCGGTGATCAGTTGCGCACCGCTTGTGCACAAAAAAACAGAGCAGTTGCTTGTTGTTGATATCGGTGGTGGGTCAACAGAACTTGTATGGATAGATATTTCTGGTGTCGACAAGTCCAATAGAGCAAACGCGATTTTAGAGATAAAGCAGGGACTTAAGACGCAAAGTTCGCCTAGTTCTGGGGCGAGAGTCATTGACTGGATTTCGGTTCCATTGGGCGTTGCCACGCTGCGGGATCAGTTTGAAGATGTGGAAGATGATGGGGCGCGCTTTGCACTGATGTCATGGTTCTTTGAAGAGAAACTCCAAGACTTCACTCCCTATGACCGCCTGCATGCACGCGAGGGATTTCAAATCGTAGGAACATCGGGGACCATCACCACGGTTGCCGCTTCGCATCTTGGGTTGGCGCGATATGATCGAAATAAGGTTGATGGGCTTCAGATGACTTCTGATCAGATTGACAGGGTGATCCATGGTTATTTGCAGCTTGGCCCAATTGGTCGGCGACGCGATCCAAGGATCGGGCGTGATAGGGCTGCGCTAATTATGTCAGGGTCCGCAATTTTACAGGCGCTAATGCGCGTGTGGCCAACGGACCGCCTTTCCGTGGCTGATCGGGGGCTGCGTGAGGGATTGTTGTATGCATTGATGTCTGATGACGGTCGAAAGCTTGACGCCCACGGCTGAAACAGGCATGAGAGCCTCTGCGCAATTGCGTAACGAAAGGGTTAAAAATGGTTAAAAGCATCAAAAGCGGACGTGGTTACCGAGATCTGACGGTCAAGGTGAAAACAGCGCGTGGTCGCAAGCTTTCCTCCAAGCTGTGGTTGGAACGCCAGTTGAATGACCCCTATGTTAAGCGGGCCCAATCTGAAGGGTTTCGTGGGCGTGCTGCGTTTAAGATTTTGGAGTTGGATGAAAAGTTCCGGTTCTTGGTGCCTGGTGCGCGGATCGTTGACTTGGGGTGCGCTCCAGGTGGGTGGTGTCAGGTTGCTGTGCCACGTATCAATGCGCTTGGGGAAAAGTCCGGCAAGAAAATCGGCACGATTCTTGGCGTTGATCTGCAAGAGGTTGAAGCGATCGCTGGTGCAGAAATTCACGTTTTGGATTTCATGGAAGATGATGCCGATGAAAAGGTAAAGGCTTGGCTGGGTGGTAAGGCCGATGTTGTGATGTCCGACATGGCGGCGTCAGCCTCGGGTCATAAGCAGACGGACCATTTGCGCATTATGGCGCTTTGTGAAGCCGCAGCTTACTTTGCCTTTGACGTTCTGGAAGAGGGCGGGACATTTATAGCTAAAGTTCTGGCTGGCGGGGCTGAAGGTAGTATGCAAAAGCTCCTGAAGCAAAAGTTCACGAATGTTGCTCATATGAAGCCGCCTTCAAGCCGCTCGGATAGCTCTGAGAAGTTTGTGGTCGCGACGGGTTTCCGTGGCTAAATAAATCATCAGTTTAAATTGAAAAAGCCGGCGATGAACGCCGGCTTTTTTGTGTCTTTAAAGTCTTTGCAGCTTAGCTTTTGCGACGTGGGGTGGCATTACCACCTTTGTCTGCGGCGCGAGCCTTGTTTTTCTTGCTATCCGCTTTGCCTTTTGGTGGGTTTGGGCCTTTGCCGCTGGCTTTATGGCGTGGCTTACGTTCAGTCACGACACCATCAGGACGGCTGTCTTCTGGGCGGGATTTGCGGAAAGATTTTCCGGCATCGCCAGCACCTTTATGCGCAGGTTTGTCACCAGGTTTCGCAGGCTTGTGGCCATGTTTACCCGGGCGTGCCTTTGGCTTTTTATTGTTTGCGTCTGACTCGTTCCAGTCACGTTTTTCACCGCGTGGTTTGTCATAAGCTGGTTTATCGCCACGAGGTTTGTCGTCAAAGCTGCGCTCTTTCGGGGCATCTTGCCATTCTTTTTTCACACGTGGTTTGCGATCAAACGAGCTATCGTCACGGTCACGTTTTTCCCACGGCTTGCTGCCACCGTCACGTTTACCGCCGAATTTACCGCCGCCACGTTTATCACCGAATTTACCACCGGGCTTACGTTCTGGGCGTTTGGCCGTCAGAACTTCGTTTGGAACAACATCAAGCAATGTCAGTTGCGCCCCGTCTTCGACACGCATGTCGGAACCAACTGCATTCATGAAGCCTTTAATTGAGGCCTCTGAAAGTTCGATATAGGCGAGGGGGCCCATCAAGCGGATCGCACCGAAATCATCGCGTGATACATCGCCAGCTTTACACAGCATTGGCAAAATACGACGGACCTCAGCAGGTTCGCCCTTGGGGAGTTCCAGCGAGAACCAACGGCTTGGGCCGAATGGCTTGCGTTCGCGTGGCGCTTCTGCAGTGACTTTGCGGATTTCTTCCGGGGCAGAGTGCTTGGCGGAATACATGCGCAAAACAGCCAAAGCCAAGGCTTCAGAATCATGTGCTTCCATCAGAGTAGCAGCCTGAGATTTCTCAGCTTCGGACGCTTCATCAGACCACAAAGGATCATTTGTCAAACGTGCACTATCGGCTGCACGGACTTCTTCAGCAGAAGGTGCAGCGATCCATTTTGCGGTAAGTTTGCCCCACTTAAGCAGGTTTTCAGCTTTGCGACGCATTTTTTGCGGCACGATCAATGCAGAAATACCTTTGCGACCTGCACGGCCTGTACGGCCAGAGCGGTGCAACAGGGTTTCAGAACCGGTTGGCAGTTCTGCGTGAATCACAAGATCAAGGTTTGGCAAATCGATGCCGCGTGCCGCAACATCAGTCGCCACACAAACGCGGGCACGGCCATCGCGCATGGCTTGCAGCGCATTCGTACGTTCGGCTTGGGACAATTCACCAGACAAAGCCACAACAGAAAGCCCACGGTTGGACAGACGCGTAGTCATGCGCGACACCATGATGCGGGTATTACAGAATACGATCGCATTGGGGGATTCGTGCAGGCGGAGAAGGTTGATAATCGCGCTCTCCGAGTCGGACGGGTGGACCTCAATCGCATGATATTCGATGTCAGAGTGCTGTTTTGCTTCTGATTTCGTAATGATACGTTCCGCATCGCGCTGGAAATTTTTCGCAAGCTTGGCAATCGCCGCTGGAACCGTCGCTGAGAACATCAAAGTTTGGCGATCTTCAGGGCACGCTTCTAGAATGAACTCTAGGTCTTCACGGAAACCGAGATCAAGCATTTCATCAGCTTCATCCATGACAACTGCACGGATTTCTGTCAGGTCAATGGCGCCACGTTGAATGTGGTCACGCAGACGTCCGGGGGTTGCCACGGCAATATGGGCGCCGCGTGCCAAAGCACGGCGTTCATCGCGGCTGTCCATACCACCAACACAGGATGCGATTTGCACACCGGCGGGGCCATAGAGCCAAGTCAATTCGCGTTTCACTTGCAATGCAAGTTCGCGGGTTGGTGCGATAACAAGTGCAGTAGGTGCACCAGCCCGATCAAAGGCTTCTTCTTCGCCCAGCAGAGTTGGCGCAATCGCGATACCAAACCCCACAGTTTTACCGGATCCGGTTTGTGCGGAAACCAAAAGGTCACGCCCAGCGAGATCAGGGTTGCCAACAGCAAGCTGTACAGGGGTGAGGGTTTCATAACCGCGCGCCGAAAGCGCTTTCTTAAGCGAAGGGTTCAAGGGGTATATCCATATGTGTGGTAGAGGCCAGACGCGGCATCTAACCTGTTTCCCTGCGAAGGCATAGCGCTATTTTACGAAAAGTGCAAAAACTAACGAAAAATGCAGGATTTTTCCATGAAAAGTGCGATAATTCAGGGAATAATGCCTTGCAAAGTGCTTTCTGGAACCAGCAACTCTTCGATGGTCGCCAGAAGTGCGCCGTTCTCTGGGCGTAACATGCGCAATTGTCGCCCCCAGCGTATTTGACCTGTTTCTAAGCATTTCACGCTGTAAACTTGCCGATCAGACATAATTACGTTTATGCCATAATTCATCAGGAGTTGCCCAAAAAGAATATCCGTACGTAGAAGATCTTCCATGAACCCAGCAGGCAGTTCTGACTTTTGGATCACGAGAGTTGCGTTCAGAATCGTGGCGCTTTGACCTTCCCGGTGCAGGGTAGAGTAGCGCGTGAACAGATCGTCACCGTCTTGACAGGCCGTTTGATGCGCGATCATTTCGCCAAAGACTTCAGTCAGTTTGGATGTCATCAACACATCATGTTCCAGCAGCTTGCGGCTGATTGGGGCGTTATCATTGATACAGGCGCAAAATGTCCCGAGTGAGGAGGGTGTGTGCATAGATCCGACATTCTTAGGCGGGGGAACTCTGGGTTCCCGCAGCGGTAAATAGCCATGACTTCTGCCTAGATACAATCGTATTTTGAATAGAGGGCATTCAGACGATTGTCCGTTCAAGCGCGCGATGGCACACATCTATTTGAGGTGTTTTGTGGGTTTTGTCGCTGTTTTGTGGTTGTTTGTTGGTATTTGTGGGGTTAGGAGTGAGGCGAACCAAAAAAAGACGACATGATAGAGCAGAATAATCATACCCACAGAGAGATCGAGCTGATCAATGCGTTGCGTCGGCTGGGCGGATCTGCCCGCAGTGTTGATCTTGCCCGTATGCTAAGTGTTTCTGAGGAAACCGTGCGCAGGACAATCAAAGCGCTTGCCAAGACAGGCTCCGTGGCGCGTGTGCGTGGCGGTGCATATCTGGTTGGGACGCAAAATGATCCGGGTTTTTTCCAGCGTATTTCAGAAGAAACATCAGAAAAACATAGCATTGCGACGTGTATCTCAGGGATGATTACAGATGGCATGACTGTTTTTCTTGATGCCTGCACCATCTGTGAATTGGCGGCACATGAGCTACGTGAGCGTGTGGATCTGACTGTTGTGACAAATTCGATAAGCGTTGCGCAAACTCTTCTAAGTTACGGGGATAAGACGGTGTTTTTGCTTGGTGGCGAGATACAGAGACATATGCGTGGTACTTCAGGCGCAGCATCCGAAGCTCAGGCTCGACGTTTTTCATATGATATTGCGGTTCTTGGCGCAGATGGGTTTTCGGGGCGGCAGGGTTTTTTGTATCAAAATGGCGCTGAGGCACAGCTTGCTTCAACGGTCGCGCAAAGCGCGGAGCGGGTCTGCCTAGCGATGGTTCACAATAATCTAAACAAATCAGCCCCACATTGCGGCGTCGATCTGCAGCAGGCTGATGTGTTGGTGACAGACAGGCAGCCTGAAAAAGACTATGCGGTCGCGCTTGAAATAGAGGCCACGAAGGTTTTTGTGGCCGACAGAAATGAACAAAATGACAGAGATGAGTGATTAATTTCACATGAATAGGCGCGGATAACACAATGGCAATACTAAGTTTTTTGATTTCCCTTGCGGGTGCAACTATGTTGTTGCTGTTTGCTGTGCGTATGGTGCGTACCGGTATTGAACGTAGCTATGGGGCGTCGTTCCAACGTCTGATGACAGCTCAAACCAATGGGATGAAAGCAAGTGCTGCTGGACTTGTTCTGGCGGTGGTGCTGCAAAGTTCTGCTGCCGTCGCGCTTCTGACGGCGGGTTTCGCGGCCAGTGGTGTTCTGGCATTTTCAACTGGTCTTGCCATTGTTCTGGGCGGTGATCTCGGATCTGCGCTGGTTATTCAAATTCTATCCTTTCGTCTCGACTGGCTGGTGCCGCTTTTGCTGGCTGTCGGTGGCTGGTTGTTTGTCAAAACTGAAAACCGCAAGGCCCGCCAATTCGGCCGCATTTTGATGGGCGTCGCCTTCATCTTAATTTCACTACGCTTTTTGCGCGAAGCGATGGACCCGATCCGGGATAGCTCCTTTTTACCTGCCGTCGCCGGATATTTGGCGCGCGACTATATTACGGCCTTTCTTGTCGGTGCGGCGCTGGCCTTTGTGATGCATTCCTCGGTTGCTGCTATTTTGATGTGTGTGACATTGGTCGACATCGGAGCCATTCCGTTTACGGCGGGGCTATCCTTGATGCTGGGGGCAAATTTTGGCAGTGCCTTTATCCCCGTTTGGTTGACGCGCGGCATGGAGGTTGCGGCGCGGCGTATTCCCTTTGCGAACTTGTTTTTGCGCGGATTATGGGCTGTGGCTGCGTTGTTTCTGTCAAATATGGTGCTGCGTTCCGGCTTGATCGAGGTGCCCGAAGGCGGGCAAATGTTGGTGAATGCGCATCTGATTTTTAATGCGTCACTGTTGGTGTTTGCCTTACCGTTTTGCCGCATGTTGGAGAACCCGCTTTGTAAAATTTTCCCAGACCCGGTTTCTGGGCATCAGCAGGATCCGCTGCAACGGCAGGTTAGCGTGTTAGACCCCAACACGATGGGCTCGCCTCAGCAAGCGCTGGCCAGTCTGAAACGTGAACTTTTGCGTATGGTTGATCTGGTTGAGGTGATGTTCAGGCCGGTCTTGGCACTGTATCAGAGCGGCGACCGGGAGCAGATGAAAGCCATCCGCGTGATGGATGACGATGTGAATGCAAGCTTGTCCGGGATTCGAAGCTTCGTAGCGGGCATTCCCGCCGATGAATTTGGCAAAGAAAATGCCAAATCTGCACGCAACATGCTCGAATTTGCTATTCGTCTTGAGACCGCAGGCGACGTTGTTGCACGCAAACTCATGGTATTGGCTGAAACAACAGAGAAGAAGAAAATCAGCTTTTCAAAAAGTGGTTGGCTAGAGTTGACCCGGATACATGAAGATATTCTGGCGAACTTGAAGTTGGCGTCTAACGTATTGATTTCCGACGACCTTGAAAGTGCGCGCCTTCTTAGCCTCGAGAAAACTGAAATCAAGCGGATGGAGCGCGAGAGCCGTAAAAAGCATCTGAAACGTTTGCAGAGTGGCACACAGGAAAGCTTCGAAAGTTCCGATGTTCACCTAGAAACTCTGCGAGCTTTGCGGGAATTTAACAGCCACATCGCTGCGGTCGCTTATCCGATCCTTTATGCCAACGGGCAGCTGCTTGAGACACGGTTGATCGAGGATCTTTCAGGTCATGATGCTTCGCGTTGAGGCGGTTTGCCGGCACTAGGGGCCGCCCAATGGATTATCCCATTGCCATTGCCACTGACAATGCAAGCTGGCTTTCCAGAGGCCCGCGCCTGCTTTCGGCCACGCGTCGTCGTACGCCGAGTTTTTCCTCTGTGTAGAGATGGTACAGCTTCTTATGTTTCAGGATCATTCCCTTGCGTTCCAACAGCACGTCGATCCGGCGGGTGGTCGCGCCTGAC
>MAAC01011801.1_pt1 | contig 60500 bp, 66 predicted proteins | sample 1115981 | NCBI WGS metagenome assembly MAAC01 (sample SAMN04961126, study PRJNA320927) | seawater metagenome | isolation source: sample BD02T64 sea water enriched with oil for 64 days | place: USA:Gulf of Mexico | collected 2013-07-27 | reverse complement strand
AAAATCCAAATACAGTGGTAAATAGCATATAACAAGTTGCTCAAACGGACGCTGGAGTTGGCTGCGCTTCGTTCCTCGCACATTTTAGCCAACTATTCTGCGCCGCTTAGCAAGGCGTTAGCAATCATTTTAAAAAGGGGAGCTAGTGGCAAATATATTTAGCAATATTCCATCAGAATTACCAAATGAAATATTTGAAGATATTATCACTACAGAAAAACTAAGGGTTGAGCGCATTGTATCCAAGGGGCAAACATCTCCTGATACAGGCTGGTACGATCAAATTGAAAATGAATGGGTTATTGTTTTATCTGGCTACGGTGTTATTGAATATATAAATGGTGTTAAGGTTACCCTTAAACAAGGTGATTATTTACATATTAAAGCTCATGAAAAGCACCGAGTGATAGAAACATCTCCAGATGAAGCAACGGTTTGGTTAGCTATATTCTTTTAAGTGTTCTCATCACATAACAAGCAATTAAACAGGGACAAAAAACAGTTGGCTTTTGCTCCTTCGTCGCTATTTTAGCCAACAATTTTATTGCCCGTTAATGTGGGCGTTATAACTATGGATAGTCTGCTGCATGCCCACACCATTTATTCCAAAATCATTTGATCCACCAAGGACTTTGAAAGCTAAATACTTTTATTTCAAAGTCCTTGAAGATAGTATTGCTGAATTAGATTTTGAAGCTGTAATGAGTAGTCAAAAACGACTTCAATCGATTTTCGGCCCTGACTCTGAATGGCCTAAATTTAACATGAATATCGAAGAAAATATTGCTAGCTTGAAAGCGCATAAAGGTGAGTTCGAATTGAGAGAAGCGTTTGCTTATTCAGTATTTAATGAATCAAAAACTAGGTGTCTTGGTTCAATCTACATAGATCCTAGTCAATCACCGAATTATGATTGTGATGTATATTATTGGATTAGAGATGATAGCTTAGCTTTAGAAGAAGAGCTTTATAAAACAGTCTTGAACTGGCTTCAGAAAGTATGGTCTTTTTCTAAAATAGCATTTCCTGGGAAGCATATATCATGGGAAGACTGGGCTAAAGAGTTAAAAGTTGTATAACAAGCACATTAAGAACGGACATAACAGTTTGCTGTGTTTCGCTTCGCTCAACTATTTTAGCAAACTATTACTTAGCCGCTCATGCGGGCGTTAGGCATTTAGATAAACTATAAACTTTTGGAGAGTATTTTGAGTAACGAGTGGGATGAGTATGCTGAAAACTGGGATGTAGATCCTACTGTTGAAGAGTATGCCAAAAATGCATTTTCAGAGCTTTTAAAAAACATCAATATTAATGGTCTAACCGTCCTGGATTTTGGCTGTGGTACAGGTGCCTTAACTCAACTTATGAGTCCAACAGTTAAAAGTATTGTTGCGATAGATCCGTCTTCAGAAATGATAAAACATTTGGATAAAAAGGCGCTACATAATGTATCGTCTATATCCGATTATCTATCAAAAGAGTTAGTTCAAAACCTTCCTGAGTTAGAAAATAAATTTGATCTAATAGTGGCATCGTCTGTTTGCGGTTTTCTACCTGATTATGAAGCAACTTTGAGTTTATTAAAGTCCCTAATAAAAGAAGATGGTGTGTTTGTACAATGGGATTGGCTTTCTAATGATGATTCATCGGATATGGGGTTATCAGAGAAAAGGGTTAAACAAGCATTTGTAGCAAATGGCTTTGTAAATACTAAAGTTAATAGTCCTTTTATAATGAGGAGTTCTAAAGGTAATATGCCTGTTTTAATGGCTGTTGGCAAAAAGGCCTAACAAGCTGTTAAGCGGGACAAATTACAGTTGGCTGGTTCCGCTCCGCTTCACATTTTAGCCAACTAGAAATTGCCCCTTAACAGGGCGTTAGCATTCAAGGAGTGAATTGATGTCGTGGAAATGTCAAAACTGTAATACAACAATTGACGATGATGAGTTTGAAGTTTGTTGGAGTTGTAACTGTGAAAAAGGTAAATCAGCGCCAGATAGCAAGTCTAGTCATTCAGCCCCTGATTGTATTCGATGCCAAGCAAGTCTAACTTTTATTGGTACTAAAAACTTCCACGAAGGTACTCGCTGGGGTGTTTTAGGTGAGTTGGGTGAGTTCTTTGTAAATAAAGAAAACTTAGACATGTATGCTTGTAAGTCTTGTGGCAAAGTTGAGTTTTTTATTGCGGGTTTCAATAAATGCTAACAAGTCACTCAAAAGGACAAATAACAGTTGGTTTTTGCTCCTTCGTCGCTTATTTTAACCAACTATCATTTGCCTCTTAGTGAGGCGTAGCATACTTTATCTAGGATTGTGGTTATCTATATGGAACATTAAATGAAATTGATATGTAAAACTATTCTTTTAGGATTATTTTTAGTTGGGTTGTCGTCTTGTTCTGATAGCGATCAACAGCCTGATCCTGATTTTATTCCCAAAAATACTAAAACTAGCTTTTCGGAATTGAATAGTCCTATAGTGCTTATTGATGAGGCACATAATAATTTTCTCACTACAAATGGCAGGTACAAGCCATTTTCTCAAGTTCTGTCCAGCGATGGTTATACTGTCAGACCAAGCAAAGAAAAGTTTACTTTAGAATATTTGAAACAAGCTGACATCTTAGTGATTGCAAATGCGCTTGATAAGAACAGACGGGATTGGGCTCCTCCATTCGGTGATGCATTTGAAACAGGAGAAGTTGAAGTCGTTAAACAATGGGTATCCCAAGGTGGTTCGCTTTTTTTAGTCGCAGATCACACACCTTTTCCAAAGGTTATTGAAAGATTATCAGCTGCTTTTGGTTTTGAGTTTAGTAATGGTCATGTCCGTGACGCTGTATTTCGTCTTGATGATAACTCCCTTATGGATCATTCAATAACGAAAGGCTCCCCTCATTCAGAACGTATTACTCAAGTTAAAACATTTGGTGGTTCAGCTTTTCAAATACCAGAGGGTGCAAAACCCCTTTTAATTCTTGGTAAAGGTGCAACTTCTCTTGTGCCAGACATACCTTTTCAAGTAAATGCTCAAACTCCTAGAGTATCGATGAGTGGCTGGTATCAAGGAGCAGTTTTAGAGGTTGGAGAAGGTCGAGTAGCGGTATTTTCTGAGGGAATGGCGTTTTCCTCACAACTTATTGTTTCAACTGGTAAGAAGCACGGCTTGGTATCTGGTGGTGCGGAACAAAATGAACAGTTTCTCCTCAATGTCATGCATTGGCTGTCAAAAATAATGTAAACGATAGTCGTGTCCAGTATGCTAACAAGCTGTTCAAGAGGCCGTTATAAGCCCTAAAGGATTTCGGTGCATTCTAAATTTCTGGATTACAAATTAACTTTTACTCTCTCAATACTATTTATGTATCCGGGCGTAGCTGTTTATTTATTCCTGCATAATAGTTTCGAAAAACTTTTCATTTTTACCGTTATTGCTTTAATTGGTGTTTTCTTTTTCTATCAAAGTTATAGTATTTTCATAAGTGTTCAGGGGTTCTTAAAAAGGGTCATTATTTCAACTCTTCTTGTAAATGGCTCTTTGTATATTGCAGCTATTTCACCTGAATCTAAAAATGCTTTTGCTGGTGCTATTTTATTTTTGTTTATTCCAAGCATGTTTATCTCCAATTACCTTTTGTATAAGTCTAAACCTGCATTAAAAGTAAAAGCATTGTACAAACGGGCATATAACAAGAATTTAAAGCGGGACTGTGGACAGTTTGCTCGGTTCCGCTCCGCTTCACATTTAAGCAAACTATTAATCAGCCCCTTATTGTGGGCGTTATATTTTTATCGACAGTTGATGCGCATCACGCTACACTTGTGGCATGATTAAATCTTTTAAACATAAAGGCCTTAAGAAATACTTCCACACAGGTAGTGTTTCAGGAATTCAGGCAAAACATCAACGTAAATTGCGTATGCAACTTACCGCAATCGATACCGCACAAGAAATTGATGACATCAATTTACCCGGATTTAAATTACACCCTTTAAAAGGTGATCGAGATGGGATTTGGTCAATTACTGTCAACGGTAACTGGCGTGTTACTTTCGAATTTATCGATGGTAATGCTTATATTCTTAATTATGAGGACTATCACTAATGAGTATGCATCATAATCCGCCGCATCCAGGAGAGTTTATTTATGACGTTTATTTGGAACCTTCTGGTTATAGCTGTCGTTATTTAGCTAAACAATTAGATGTAGCATCATCTACTTTAAACCGTGTTCTAAAAGGTCAAAGTGCAATATCTCCAGAAATGGCACTTCGCTTGTCAAAAGCAATTGGTAGAACACCTGAAAGTTGGCTATCAATGCAAGATAACTATGATCTTTGGCATGCTAAGCAACACATTAATTTAACCAATGTTCACTTAGTAAATTTTGCAGTGGCATAAAAAATATAACAAGTTGCTTAAACGGAAAAACAACAGTTGACCACCGCTTCGCGATTATAGCCAACTATTATTTTCCACTTAGCAAGGCGTTAGCAGCCATTCGAACCAAAGAGTTTTGGCGTATAAAAAGGATTTTCTATGTTATCTGAAAAAAGGTCTTATGTAATTGATAGAGTTTTACACTGGTCATCATCAGCTCTAATTTTATTTATGCTCTTAATGATGGGTTCTCAAATTCATAACACTGATTATAGGATTAAAGGTGCTATAGAACACAAGCAAGATGCCATAGAAATACATTTCATTATGGGGGCATTTGTACTCCTTCTCTTGCTCTTGCGGTTCTTTTGGTCAAAGTTTTACTTACCTCAATCACGTAAGCCTGAATTCAATAGCTGTATGCATAAGTTAGTCGTTTATATTGTTCATTCGCTTATGTATTGTGTTTTATTCTCTTTAATAGTAACAGGTATCTTTATGGTTACTAATTATGAACACCCACTTCATATTTTAAACCTTCTCACATTCTCACAAGGCCAAACAGAAATAGGAATTTTCAATCTAGCAAATAAATTTCATCTTTATTTAGAAAGTGCTATTTACTTTTTAATTGCTATGCATTTTACAGGTGCCATGTATAGCAGGCGCTAGCAGCTAAGAAGGCAATTAAACGGAAAATTTACTGTTGGCTGTTTTTCGTTCCTCAAACATTTTAGCCAACTATAATTTTTCGCTTATTGCGGCGTTAGGCATCAAGGAGTATCACGGAATGATAGAAGCAAGTTGTCACTGTGGCAATATCAAAATAACTGTTCCTGAAACTACTGAAACAGTTACTAGTTGTAACTGCTCTGTTTGTAGTAAATATGCATCTCTCTGGGCTTATTTCACACCTAAAGAAGTTGAAATTACTACAACAAAAAATGCTGTTGCTTCGTACTGCTGGGGTGATAAAACTATTGAATTTCATCACTGTAATAACTGTGGTTGTTTAACTCACTACACTCCAACAAAACTTGGCAATAAAAATAAAATGGCTGTCAATTTTCGTTTAGTTAATGCAAGTATTGTTAAGTCACTTAAAACTAGATATTTTGATGGTGCTGATACATGGGCAGAAATAAAGTAGTAAATGCTTAACAAGAGTTTTCAAGTCGGACAAATTACAGTTGGCTGTTGTTCGTACCTCACACATTTTAGCCAACTATTATTTTCCGCTTAGCAAGGCGTTAGCAAAAATCAAGAGTATGCATGGAAATCAACTTTAGAGTAGCCACAGTTAAGGATTCTGAAATAATAGGTTCTTTGGTTGTGGAGCTTACAACTGAAATTTGTGAGTTAACAAAGGCACAGCATTTTGATATTGATCTCAATGGCACAATTCAACGCTGTCATGAACTAATTAGTGATGGCCACTATTCAGCAATTATTGGAGTCTATGAAAATAACCCAATTGCTGTCGTTACCATGACAGAAACATATGCATTATATGCTGGTGGAAAAATCGGTGTAATCCAAGAGTTTTATGTTTCTCCTGAGTTCAGAGCTTCAGGTGTCGGTTCAATGTTAATTCAGCAAGTTCAAGATTATGGTAAGAAACAGAATTGGTCATGCATTGAATTATGTACTCCGCCTTTACCTGAGTTCGAGCGCACATTAAACTTTTACCAAAAAAATGGTTTAAGTCCTGTTGGCGGTCGTAAAATGAGGCAGGCATTGGTGTAAATTATTGCTATAAGCCACTCAAAAGGACAAACAATGCGTATAGGGACCGACCGGCTCACCTAATTCTGCATGATTATTTCGAGTGATAGTCATAGTGTGTGCTGCCTGTGTGGATATTGAAAACAATAAAAAAAATAGAATAGCTGAATGTGTTTTAAGCATCAGATTAGTGCTATTAATGGAGTAATTTGGCTCACAGAAACTAAACTGTGACTAAAAAACGCTTGGGTATGTGGTAATGCTAAATGTGCATCTAAAGAGGATTGGTCTTTAAACTGCTCTTATAAGATAAATGTATCAAGCTGTTGCTCCTTTTGATAAAAATTAAAAGATTCACAGCCTAGCTCTTTTCGAGTTTGGGTTTGCAGCTCTTTAAGTTGTTCAATTAGAAATGCTAACTTATCGCTATTCTTGAGTGCCAATGTCGTTATTTTAGTGGTCATAATAATGCCTTTTGGATTAATGCGTTGTTAAACCGCCGTCTATTTTGATAATGCTACCTGTCATCCACTCCGCCATTGGGGAGCTAATAAATAGCGCTATATTAGCTATGTCCTCTGTACTACCTATTCGATTTAATGGGTAAAGGTGTGAAATTCGTTCATTGAACTTTTGTCTTTGTTGCGTGTTTAATTTTTCCATGTTGGCTATAAATAGAGGGGTATTGACTGAACCAGGGGCAATCGCATTAACACGTATTTTTTTCGGCCCAAGTTCAAATGCTAAAGCTTTAGTTAAAGAATCTAGACCGCCTTTGGTCAACGAATACATACTCGAAGGTCTGTCATGTAACATCCTATTTGAAAAATATGAGGAGATATTAAGGATTGAGCTACCCTTACTCATAAACGGTAATACCTGTTGAGTAATCAAAAAAGGAGCCACCAAGTTGACAGCAATATGATTATTTAACTGTTTCACGCTACAGGATGAAAACTCTGTAAACTCGGCGATTGCCGCGTTATTGATTAAATGGTCAACGGGCTGGGTGATCTGATTCTTTAATTGCAGCACGGATTGCTGGTCATTCAAATCAATACAGAGGGTAGTAAACCTGACTAACTTAGCTAATTTATCTTTAGAGCGGCCAATAATGGTTACGTGGGCACCCGCTTGGTAGAAGTTTTCGGCAATAGTTAAGCCGATTCCTGATGTACCACCGGTGATAAGTACATGTTTATTTTTGAAGTTATGCATTAATTTCTCATCTTTAGTTTTTAGAACGAGAGAATTTTGCCTTTAAACTTGAAGGGGGTCGTTAACCTAGGTTAACTTCACAGATTTTTTCAATCGTGAGAAAGCGATATGAGTAATACCTAAATAAGAGGCGATATGATAATCAGGAATACGCTCTATATAATTACCCATTTCAGATTGAATTTGCGTATAGCGACTGGTTGCATCATTGAGTAGGAATTGAGCCTCTCTTCGTATCTTTAAATTAAGTAAATTTTCCACGAATGGGAGTGAGAACTCAGGCCACTTATCCATCTCTTTGATCAACGTTTCGAATAAGTTAAAAGGCGCGACCAACAATTCACAATTTTCAATACTACAAACTGTAAACCTACTTGGCTCTTGTCTGGCGATTGGAGACATTGGCCATACGAGCTCGTTATCAGAGAAAAATCCTTTGTTAAACTCTTTACCGTCTGGTGTTAAATAATAAAGTCTTAATAGACCTTGTTCGATGAATACGACTTTGTTCCAAATTTCACCTGTGTTAACTAAGGTATCATTTTTCTTGATTTCTTGCTTTTTAAATAGTTGCGATATGCTTTTTACTTGCACAGGTGAAAAGCAACTTAAACTACTTAAATAATCGTTTAATCCTGACATTTAATTCATGTACCATTCGGTATTAATCTGTCGCAACATAATAACCGACAATTAAAAAAATCATATTTATTTATTCATCATTACTTACTTTATATATCATAGCTATGCGTTAATATTTTTTCATGGTTGCTCAGTTGTGATTATAAAAAGCATACAAGCAGTTAAAGCAGGACTTTTTTACAGTTTGCTCGGTTCCGCTTCGCTACACAATTTTAGCAAACTAATAAAAAGCCGCTTATTGGGGCGTTAGAGAGCAATTAAAATTTTGAATCTAGGCATAGCATGATAACAAAACTTGATCATTATAATGAAGAAGTTGCAAATCAGATTTTTACAGTTTTTCAAAATTCTTATAAAATTGAGGCTCAACTAATTGGGACTCTTGATTTTCCTCCTCTATTACGGAGTGCTAAAGATATAGAGAACTCAAAAACACAGTTTTATGGCTTTATTGAAAAAAAATATCTTGCTGGAGTTATAGAGGTTGTACTAAAAGGTAAGCATCTAGAAATTGATAGTTTAACTGTTGATCCGAATTATTTTAGGAAAGGTATTGCAAATAAATTAATAAGCTATGTTCTAGAGGCTTTTAATTTTTCTGAAGCAATAGTAGAAACTGCTGTTGTTAATTTACCTGCAATAAACTTATACAAGAAGCATGGTTTTGTTGAATTTAAAAGATGGACTCCATCTCATGGTATTGAAAAGCTAGCATTGTCGGTGAGTTCCTCTCTAACAAGAAAATAAACAAGGACAAAATACAGTTGGTTTTTACTCCTTTGTCGCTTATTCTAGCCAACTATATTATTGCCTGTTAACAGGGCGTTAGCTATTTATCATTAAACAACGGAGGTTTTATGAATATATTTGAAATGATGCGTACTGGGGAACTTCACCCAATTTGGTTTGGTATTTTTATTCAAGGAATTGCGCTTGGAGTTTTGTGTTTTCTTTTGGCTAGAAGTAAAAACCGAAATTTTAAACTTGCGTCTGTTGTTGGCTTCATTCCTATGATTAATTATTTAGTAGTCTTATATTATATTGGAGTACCAAAACTAGAAAAAACATCAACTAATTCAATAAGCGATAGCTAACAAGGGTTTTCAAGTCGGAAAAAGTATGGAATATATAACCGCAATCGTATTGTTTGCCATATCATCATCAATTACACCAGGCCCGAATAACATAACGGTTATGGCTTCTGGAGCTAACTTCGGTGTTCGAAAAAGTCTTCCTGTATTTCTGGGGATCTGTGTTGGGTTCGCAATAATGTTATTGCTGGTTGGTATTGGTTTCGGGCAAATATTTGAGACGTTTCCAGCTTTACATCTGCTTATAAAATTTTTCGGTACACTGTATTTACTTTATTTGGCCTTTTTAATCGCAACAGCAACCGATATATCTTCATCAAAAACTCAAGTCAAACCATTAACCTTCATTAATGGAGCTTTATTTCAATGGTTAAATGGAAAGGCATGGGTGGTAGCAACAGGTGCCATTGCTGCCTTTACAACGGTTGGTACAGATTTCTACACTCAAAACTTAATAATTGCATTAACATTTTTGATTGTCTCCTTTCCTTGTGTTGGTCTTTGGCTATTTTTCGGTTCAACGTTAAAACGCATGTTAAAATCCAAGCAACATCGGAGAATGTTTAATTATTCAATGGCAGGGTTATTAATCATGTCGGTAATACCTGTAATCATAGAATTTGGCATTCAACTAACCTAACAAAAAATCATCACTAACACACAACAGCTGGCTTGATTTCAGTTTTCGACTCAATTATAACCAACAAATTTTAGCCGCTTATTGGGCCGTTAGGTGTAGAGAATTTATGGGTATTAACTATGGTTATTAAATAAAAATGAAAGTTTATATAAAAAACATGGTGTGTGACCGTTGCTGTTTTGCGGTTATCAACATATTGAAATCTCTGGGTTTACAATATTCAACTGTTAATTTAGGTGAAGTTGACTTCGCTAATTATTATGGTGATAAATTACCTAACGACTCACAAAAATTGTTATTTGATGAGTTAGACGTTTTAGGATTTTCTGTTTTGAGTGATAAAAAAAGCATATTGATTGAAACGATAAAAATATCGTGCCTTGATTACCTAAAACAAATGGAAAACCCGGAAAGGGAAAACTTATCTAAGCATATAACGAATACTATTCCCTTAGAATATAATTACTTAAGTAATATTTTTTCTGTTGTTGAAGGTATTACCATTGAGCAATATTTTATTCGATTGCGCGTAGAGCAAGTGAAAGAGTTTTTAGTTTATGATGAATTAACAACGAGTGAAATATCGTTTCAGTTAGGCTATAGCAGTGTTGCTCATTTGAGCGCTCAGTTTAAAAAAATCACAGGGTTAACCCCAGGTCACTTTCGTTTGTTAAAAAACGAAAAATTAAGGTCATCGCTTGATAAGCTGTAAATTCTATAATAATGAGCTGAATCTATGTAATAAGAAAATCATCCAGTCCCCTTAAAATATACCAAGTAATTAACTACTTTGGTAATCACGATGAGTATTACTTGGAACAATAAAACAACTGGATAAAGAGCGCACATAATACAAAATGGTGTTTAATTGGTTGTGCAATTGGGGATTTTGGCACAATTGCCTATTTTCAATTTACAGCGCATAGTCTTTCAACGTTCAATGTTATGATGCTGGCAATGCTTAATGGACTTATTACGAGTATTATATTTGAAACGGTTATTCTATATAACGCAAAATTCAGCTTACTTGATGCGCTGAAAACAGCCTTTAGTATGAGTTTTATATCAATGATAGCTATGGAAACAGCAATGAACGTAACTGATTATGCATTGACTGGTGGCGCGATACTTACCTGGTGGGTTATACCAATTTCCCTTCTTGTCGGTTTTTTAACGCCTTGGCCATACAATTACTGGCGGTTACAAAAATTTGGGAAATCGTGTCATTAATTGGCGTAAATATACCGAAGGAGCCAAGTAAATGGGACTAAATACAAATATTTCCCCCTAGTATTAATTGTTTCGAGAACTGTTCGACTTAAATTGGTTTCACCCCCTAGTACCGGTTCATAACAAGGTATAGAGTTATAATGGACTCCAACTACACAAAGTTAGGTAATAATGAATAATAACAGAGAGAAAATCGCGTATCTGCGCGAGCGTATTCCAACGTTCGAATGTACGCCGGGTTGTCATGATTGTTGTGGACCGGTCACTACTTCCTCAGAAGAGATGTCGCGTCTGCCAGTGAAAACTGACGCTGAACATGAAGCAGCATTAGATGAGTATAACTGCGTACACCTTGGGTCCAATGGTTGCAATGTATACGAAGAACGACCATTAATCTGCCGAGTGTTTGGCACAACACCGAATATGCCTTGCCCCAATGGCTGTCGACCAAAAGAAATGATTGACTCAAAAATTGAGCGTCAGGTCCATCACTACATCAGAAACACGCGGCAAGTATTGGTTTAATATTGGTGAGATTGCTCAATTACCTGTTTTAACTTTAGTCAAGTTAGCCCTGCTATAACAAGCCCATTAAATAAGCATATGTGACTAAAGGTACAGTGTACATTTAGTATTGACCGTACCCTATCGCTATTTTAGGTACTGTTGATGCTATGAATAGCGCAATCTGTTGGAAAATACCGTATCCTAAAGAATCTAACCTTGAAGTGATATAAAGGATAATACAAATGGCTAAACAAAATTACAGTTTCGAAAAGCGCCAGAAAGAAATAGCAAAAAAGAAAAAGAAAGAAGAGAAACGGTTGAAAAAAGCAGCTGTAAACGAGGATCAGCCGCAGGACGTTCAACCTATATCCGGAAACGACGATTAGGCAATATATACCCATGATACTTCAAGCATGCGAGTTTCAGAGTGCCTGTGCGATTCATGATCGAGGCGCATCTTTTTATTAAGGGTTGCTCCCTTAAAAAGAGATGCAACGAAGAGCATTATTTGCTCAGACATCCCCGTAGGGCTGGTTTAGAAGCGCACTAAATGTAAAAATACCCTAGATTTTTTTCATTCCTCAATAATTTTAACCAACTAAATTTGCCCATTAACTAGGGCATTAAATATTCATCGCAATACCTCTGCATATGATGAGTTTCATTAAGGAAAAAAATGTCTTTATTAATCGCCATGATTTCATTCTCATTAGCAATGTCTATTTCACCCGGACCAGTAAATATGGTTATTGTATCCTCAGGAGCAAGTTACGGTATTCGTAAAACTTTTTCTTTTGTTTCTGGCGCTACCATCGGTTTCACATTACTGCTGTTATTTATTGGTTTAGGCTTTTACAAAGTTATGGACTTGTATCCCTCTTTTCTTGAGTATCTCGCTATTTCAGGTTCTTTATTCATTATTTATATGGGATATTTAATGGTCTCATCAAAGCCAGAGTTAGATATAAAAGAACAAAAACAACCAACTTTTTTACAAGGATTTTTATTGCAGTGGTTGAACCCTAAAGCATGGATTGCTTGTGTTGCCGGTGTTTCAATGTTTTCTGAATCAGGTAGTCATCAAGTATTTTTAATTTTTTCGCTAGTCTATTTTATCGTTTGTTATCTATCATTATTTGCATGGTCTTTATTAGGAAATAAAGTCACAATACTTCTCAATAGTGAATTTAGATTAAAGCTTTTCAATCAATTGATGGGTAGCTTATTAATAGTAACTGCTTGTTTTTTACTTTATTCACAATTTAGCTAACCATTTAACCCCTTATTTGGGCAATACATGAATCAGGAACTTTAGTTATGGAATCCATTTTAGTCTTCTTAATTTTATTTTATTTAGTTGCTTTTGCTTATGACAAAACAATTGATAATGAGATTAAAGGCAACCAAACATTAGCAGCTAAGTTGACCGAATTTAAATATTTTCATTCATTTCAATCACGACCTAAAGCGCTTTCTTCCGTGTTGAGATTCCAGTTTTTTGGTATATCAACTACTTTAAATGTCGTGGGTAGTGTTTTTTCTTTAATGATGTATTTAGGTCTAGGCTTTGGGGTATATTTACTCGCTCAATAGCGCTAAATCGGCCTTAGCAAAAAATTATCAGCCCATATATAGGCGTTTTATTCGATAGTTTAGTTATTAAAAATCATCTGTTTTTGTTAGCCGTCTTCGTATAGAATCCGCCCTATGATTTTTACTTAGTAAAACTCTCCAAATCAGAGAAGTCCCAAACGGGGAAGTTCAAACAGTAAAAGTTAACGAGCGCCCCTTCTTATTCCTTTCAAAAATGATAAAAAATAAATGACTGATAAAGTAATAGCAACTCACAACGGTAATTTTCATGCAGATGATGTTTTCAGTATCGCTGCACTTAAGAATATCTTCCCTTCTTTTACCCTCGTACGCACCCGTGATTTAGAGGTTATCGGTAATGCAGATATTGTGATTGATGTAGGTGGTGAGTATGATCCAGATGCAGGCCGTTTTGATCATCATCAACGCGGTGGTGCAGGTAAGCGCGAAAATGGTATTCCCTATTCCTCGTTTGGTTTAATTTGGCAGAAGTATGGTTTAGAAATATGTCAGGGTAACCAAGACGTAGCAAACTCTGTTGATGATGGTCTAGTATCAACGATTGATGCTATCGATTGTGGTCATGTTGAAGGTGTTTCTCAAGGTATTAGCCTTAGCCAAAACTATTTCAATGTTCAACCCGACTTGGCAAGAAGATAGCCATTTTGACACCTGTTTTGATGAAGCGGTTGATTTTGCTTCGCGCGTTTTAACACGATTTATTGCCTCTGCTAACGGTGGTATTAGTGCGAAAGAGATTGTGGCTAAAGCCATTGATAATGCAGAAGATCCAAGAGTGATTGTATTAGAAAAGTATACGCCGTGGAAAAGAACGGTTCACACTTTATCTGCAGAGGCTTTATATATGATTTACCCATCTCCATCTGGTCAATGGAGAATTCAAACGGTACCTGTGGAGCCAGGTTCATTCGAAGACAGAAAACCGCTACCTAAAGAATGGGCTGGCTTGTCCGATAAAGCACTTAAAGAAGTGACTGGTATTGATGATGCAATGTTTTGCCATAATGGTTTGTTTATTGCGGGTGCAGAATCATTTGAAAGCACGATGAAAATGGCATCTATCGCACTTCAAGGTTAATGACAGTGACAAAGCTATTAACCAATAATTAATTGACTTAGTGGCTAATATTTTTGGCATTGGTTATAGCTCTACTTCAAATTAGGTAGAGCTTAATCAACCATAAAGCAAATCAATAAAACGGAGTAGTTTCAAGATAAAGCTATTACAAGTCTTTCCATTCTTTCAATTTTTTTGGCACTTCTACGACTTCTGGCACTTCAATAATCTCTGCTACTTCTGTTACGACTCCTAACTCTTCTAATAAATCACTGATTTCAACTTTTAAATCTTTATCTGCAATTTTATTACTGTTGATTTTAGCATTTTTTAGATGTTCAATAGCGCTTGCTTTATCACCTAATTCTACTTGCAATGACGCAATTGCAAAAGCGATTGATGAGAGAAAATCTTTGGAATTAATAGCTTCAGCTTTAAGTAATGCTTTGTCATATATCGAAATGGCTAATTCAAGATCATCAGTAAAGTCAGCAAGTGTTTCCCACTGCACCGGATGGTCTTTATCGGTACTTTCATTATCTTCACATACTTTCTTTAATTCAGCGTAACATTGATCGAAGCGAATTTGGTTTTTTCTATGAACCGCTTGCATTAAATCTTTAGCTAACGAGTGCACGTGCTTGTATATTTTTGTATTCATGGTTTACCTTACTTTATATATTTCATAAAAATCTTACCGGGATTATAACGTAAAAATAAACAGGCTGTTTGATCAAAATATTGAATCACAACATAAACTCAGTTAGTGTCATTGAAACAAACATAATAAAACTTGCAGATAATGGATTATATAACCCGATAAAATTGAGAGCTTAATGAGCAATATAATTCTAGAGTCAGTTATTACTTGTCCTGAATGTGGCTTTAGTAAAAAAGAAGTTATGCCTACAAATGCGTGTCAGTATTTTTATAAATGCACTTCATGTCACGTTATTATTAAACCGCTAGTCGGAGATTGTTGTGTTTATTGCTCATTTGGAACCGTTAAGTGTCCTCCAATTCAAGAAAAAAGGGCGTGTTGTAATTAATTCATATAAAATACCATTAAACAGAGACAAAACAGTTGGCTATCTTCATTTAATATGTCTTTTAGCCGCCATTATTTAGCCTCTTATTGAGGTATTATATTTTTCTGAGGACTTATTATGAATTTAGATAAATCGACAAAACGTATAGCAAAGAGAGTTAAAAAAGGGTTTCAGGGTTATCCTCAAATTTCACTGGCTTATTTTGGTGAATCAGTGAACTGCGCAACCCAAGTTGTTGTAGGTTTTATCCAAGAAGAAGGCGCTGCGGCTCAGGAGCAAACATTTTCCAGTAAAGACGATGCAAGAAAAGACGAAACGATTCAAACGACCTTATTAAAAATTATCGAGCGAGCAGACGCAAAAACAGTATTAGAAATTGCTGGTGTTGCGCTTATTAAATAATGATAGCTAAGTAGAATATAAGAGGCTTTATGGTCGGGAGCAGAGAAAATTAGATGAAAAATTTACTTAAAGTCATTCAGTATGACATGTTAGATTTTATTGAAGGCGAAGATGAAAGTGAGGCTGATTATACCTCAGAGGATGTGAAGCTTTGTATAACAAGCCTGTTAGAGTTTATGTCGATTATGGAGTCTGAAGCACAAACAGTAGCAAGCGCTAAAGACCATGTTAAAACATTAGTTTTGTCTCTAAACTCGTTAAATGGACAATGTGGTGACTGTTTAATTGAAACAGATCAACGTGAAGAGATCTGTGAGTTCATTCAAAAAGTAATGTCTGCCGCAAATGTAGCATTTTCTGGAGATATTACAGAAGAATGGAGAGAATGGTAGAAAATGAGCAAACCAAAAGTAGCAATTATTACCGGCGCTGGTCGAGGCATTGGCGCAGCAACCGCAAAGCTATTTGCCCGTAACGGTTATGCGGTTTGTATTAACTACAAATCAGATAAAAAATCAGCTAATGATTTAGCTAAGCTTATCACCGCTGATGGTGGTCAATGCATTACAGTACAGGCCGATGTATCTTGTGAAAATGATGTAGAGCGTTTATTTTCCACCATAGATAACGCATTGGGCACAGTAACTGTTTTGGTGAATAATGCAGGAATTTTGAAAAAACAGTCACGATTAGAAGATATGAATGCTGAGCGTATTAATTCAATACTAACCAATAATGTCACTAGTTATTTTTTGTGTTGTCGTGCAGCGGTTAAACGTATGTCGACTCGCTACAGTGGTTTAGGTGGTGTTATTGTCAATGTGTCTTCTGGCGCTGCCCTCTCTGGCTCACCCAATGAGTACATCGATTATGCTGCATCAAAAGGTGCAATAGACACCTTAACGAAAGGTTTGTCACTAGAGGTTGCTACAGAAGGCATTAGAGTTAACTGTGTTCGCCCAGGACTAATCTATACCGATATGCACGCCGACGGCGGTGAACCTGAGCGTATCGAAAGGTTAAAGGACATTATTCCACTACAAAGAGGCGGACAACCTGAAGAGGTGGCCGAGGCTATTTACTGGCTAGCAAGTGAGAAGTCATCTTTTTCTACCGGTAATTATTTAGACTTAGCGGGTGGTTTGTAAGTCTTATTTACCCAGCCTTTCCTTGCAACTCACGATGAAATTTACCATGAAATAAACCCAGCAACCTACCCTATAGATAGAGGAGCAAGAATTTCTTCTGGAATAGGTTGCAAGCGTTTTTGCTTATCTAAGCAAACCATTTCAATATCGCCAATGACAGCGGGCTTGGTGGCATTGGGACGCCATAATTCTTGTCGCCATAAGGTCTTATATTTACCTTCAAATTGGTAACTAGTACGTACGTCGCAAATTTCAGCAAATTCAACACCATCTTGAAAGGTTAAGTTAGCCTTATAAACAGCAAAACCTAAGCCTTTTTCTTGCCACAAGGTTGCCAGTTTATCACTGTCGATCACATGTTCACGCGCACGTTCAAAATACTTGAGAAAATTAGGGTGATAGACAACACCAGAATGGTCGGTATCTTCATAGTATATTTGTACAGGGTGATGATAGATTTTACTCATTTACATTCCAAATTTTTTATTGTCAAAAATAACGCCAGAATAGCTAACAACTAACTTACTGCTCACTAGCTACGAGCTAATGAGAGTTTAAGCTGTTTCATGCCCTCTTCTATTGATATGAGCGGTGTGTAGCCTAAATCTTTTTTGGCAGCGCTTATATCAAAATAATGACTAGTCGACAGTTGTCTAGCAACAAAACGCGTCATTATTGGCTCTTGCTTTATATTTAATACGTTATAAAACCACTCTAACGTTGTACCAACAGCATAAGCAACAGTGCTGGGGACTCTTTTTGTCACGGGTGGTAAATCAACACAGTGAAGAATATTATTAAGCATCGCAGCCATAGTGATTGGTTGATCATTGCTAATAAAATACGCTTTACCAATACAAGTTGCTTCAGGTTCATTCAATGCTACTGCGGCTAATATATGCGCATAAGCGGCATTATCAACAAAGATGGTATCAACAAGTTTATCTTCTTTGCCAACAAGCTTTAGCTTGCCTGCTCGGGCACGTTCTAATACACGCGGTACAAGATGAGGATCATTTGGCCCCCAAATTAAGTGCGGACGGAGCGCCACTGTTTTTAACGACTTACCTTGATGAGAGGCTTGAAGAGAGTCTAGAGAAGCACCTTGTTTCAAGCCATGCTTCAAATCATGTGACGCAGCCAATACCAATTGCTCTGCTAATGCTTTAGATTCACCATAAAAATTTAAAAAGTTATCAGCATAGGGCTGCGACTCATCAATGCCTGCTTCATCAACGCCTGCAAAAGTGACACTAGGTGTGCTGGTATACACTAATCGAGTAATGGCAAGTTCTTGACAGGCACGGATAATATTTTGAGCACCTTGAACATTGGGCTTAAAATAATCATCTTTACAACCCCAAACGCCCGCTTTCGCTGCCACATGAAATACTAGATCGCATGATTGCATTGTTTCTTTAAGGCGAGAAAAATCAGTAATATCGCCTTGTTTCATATTAACGCCCATTTGGGTAAGTTCAGGATAACTGCCTCGGGCAAAACCTGTCACCTTAATATCAGCTAAGCGCAATAGTCGACAAATAGCTTTACCTAAAAAGCCGCCTGCTCCCGTAACAAACACATGTTTAGTTTGTGCTGCTAGCGTGTTGAGTGGTAGTTGAACAGCGTCGTTAAAATTGGCTGTAACACCGATGCTGTTATGGCTATTACTTTTGGCTTTAGAATAAGGGGCACTGTTTTTCGAATGTTCAATCATGGTTGAGCTCTAGTTATACGCTGAATTAATCAAGTTCTTGTTGTGCCCACACGGCAAGCTTTTCACGAAATATCTTAGCATTATGACGTATATCCACTGGGAAGTTTTCATGGATTAAAAAATGTGATATCGCGGATGTTTGTTTATGAGCAAGTGCAGATACTTTTAAGGCTGAAAAGAGGATTGCCTCATCAAAATCTTCATTGTTTTTAGCTTCATCCGTTAACTCAACACACAGTAAAGGCACACTTTTATGGTTAATTTTCACTCCGACTAACGCAGTGCGTTTCACTGAATGATGGGTATTAAATATTCGCTCACAAGGGATAGAAAATAAAACCTTTTTATCGGTTTCAACACGATGCGCTTTACGCCCACACATCCATAACAAACCGGATTCATCAAGATAACCTAAGTCTCCCATACGATGACGAACTACATTACCATTAGAACAAGCAGCATTAGAATCAGTATCAATAATTTTCGCCTGTGCGGTTGCCAATGCTCGATTATAATATTGATGACTAACCATATCGCCTTTAACAACGATTTCACCAATGGTGTTCACAGGTAAAGCTAAGTTATCATGCCATGTTTCAATGGTCTCTTCAGTGATCTCGATAATACTAAGTTCAACGCCATTCACTGGCTTACCCACACAAATACCGCCACCATTATCTGTGATATGACTGGTTTCAAGTAGATCTACGCTCGCTATTTTGGTCAGCGGTAGTGATTCGGTCGCGCCATATGACGTTAGCACTGGCACATTGTCGTTAAGTAATTGAGTAAACAGCTCTATTGATGGCAGCGTTGCCGGAGCGCCCGCGGAAATCACTCTTTTTAAGCTAGTTAACTTAACAACAGCGTTATTAGCTAACTCAGCGTCTGCTTTAGTCGTAGGAACTTTAGTCGTTCCCGCCTGCCCTAATACTTCTATCAGTGCTGGATTGGCGAATAAGTTAGTACATTGATATTTTTCAATGGCCTCAAAGATATAAGCAGGATTAGCTTCAATCGGTTTACTTGCGTCCATATCAGGAACAATTGAGGCCATGCCTAATGCTGGACCAAATAATGAAAATAAGGGAAAGGTTGCTAAGTCGCGCTCGCCAGGTTCAATAGCATAATCTTCTTTTAGCGCGGTAATTTGTGCTTCAAACATTTTGTGGCTATAAACCACACCTTTAGGCGTGCCGGTACTGCCACTGGTAAATAGAATTGCTGACATAGCATCATCGCTAAGTTTTACCATGTCAAAAGAGCTACTTCCCTTTGGTGTAGCGTTATTCTGTATCTGCTTCTTTGGTACTGGGTAACGAGCTAGCAGCTTGGTTAAGCTCATGCCACCAATAAGTGAAGCAAACATATTTGCCCCAGCTCCGGAGTCGACTGGTGTAACCGTTAAGAGTTTTTTAACGCTAACTTTCCCCCAGCCAAATAATACTCTGGCGATATGGGCTTTAGGAATACCAATAAAAGCATCAGGAGCAGATTCAACAAAACACTGTTTAAGGTTTTTAATGCCCATGCCTGGGTCAACTAAAATAGGGATAATACCTGCTTTAAATAAGGCAAACGTTAGGGCAAAAAAATCAATACTTGGGGTTACCATCAACACCGCTTTCATGCCTGACTTTAGGCCATAAGCATTTAACGCATAGGCAATTTCATCACTGCGTTGGTGTAAAGAAACAAAATCAATTTCTTGATAATTCAGTTTGCCTCGTTGTTTTTTTTGTACGGCAACAGCTAACGCGTTGGGCGTTGCTATTGCTGCATGTGCGAGATGGCGACATAAATTAGCTTGATTGGACTTATCCATGGTCTCTGTCATTTGCACTTTACCTATTAAATGAGTCCTATTCAGTTAACGCCTACTGAATTAACACCTATTGAGTTAATTCCTACTAAGTGAAATCCTTTTAAGCTAATTTGGCTTCGCTCGTCTTTAAGAAGTTCTCTATTAACGGAACCACTTCATCGCTGGCATCTTCTAAAATGTAATGCCCACAATCATCAAAAGCATGTACTTGTGCATCTGGAAAACGTTGTTGCCATTCATCTAAAAAGTGTCTATCAAAAACGAAATCTTTTAGGCCCCAACAAATTAGCATAGGTATTTTATTAAACTGCGATAAATTGTCGCTAATGTCAGAAACTAACTGATAATTTCTATCACCTTTTTTTAACGGGATATCTTGAATAAAGCGCAAGGTTGAAATACGGTTTGTCCATGAATTAAAAGGTGCTACGTAAGCTTCACGTACTTCTTTCGACATTGGTTTTCGCTTTACACCAATATATGAAGCAACACTTGAAAAGGCATTAAACCCTCTCACTAGTGCAGCTCCTACAAAAGTATTACGGCCTAACCATAAAGCAGGTGGTAGCTTTTTAGCTTTAGGTAAATGAAAAGCGCCAGTGTTTAAAATAACCAGACGTTTGATACGTTCAGGATAGCGCGCAGCATAACCCATACCAATCATTCCGCCCCAATCATGTACCACTAGCGTAATATTTTCTTTTACATCTAAATGTTCAAGTAATGCTTCTAGGTCATCTATCCGGTTCGCTAGGGTGTAATCATAACCGTCATCATCGGGTTTATCAGACAAACCACAGCCAATATGATCTGGCACTATACATTGGTGGTTTTTACTTAATTGGCTAACTAAATTACGGTAGTAAAAAGACCAGCTTGGATTGCCATGAATCATAACAACCGGAGAGCCTTGACCTTCGTTCACATAATGGTATTGATGGCCATTACGATTAATAAAATTGCGGGTAAAAGGGAATATTTTTGTTAACTTATTTTCTAACATACTTTTTGACATAGTATCTGACATAGTTACCACTTAAGCCCCAACATCATACAATTCAAGCCACTGCCTATACCTAAAAAGCTAACATTATCGCCTTTTTGTAAGAAGCCTTGATCATGAGCCATCGCGGCCGTTACCGGCAAAGAAACTGTCCCCATATTGCCGAGTAGCTTAAATGTTGGAAATTCTTTCTCTGGAGGAATGCTTAAGGCGGTCAATACTTGTTTTTGGTTAGCCGCGCCCACTTGATGACAAATAACTTTATCAACTTGTCCTTCAACCCATTGACGTTGTTCTAAAAAATGTTCCCAAGTATCTTTTGCTAAAGAAACACCTTCTTTTAGTAAACTTACCGCGTCGGTGCGCATAAATTCACGGAATAGTTGTGGACCCACTTCTTTTAAGCCCCATTGACATAGATTATTATGCTCGGGTGCTGATAAGTGACTTGCCCCTAATAATTGATGATTACGGTCAGTATCTAGATTTAAACTACCATCGGTAAGCAATACCGCAACAGCCCCTGAACCACCCGTTAGCGTCGCTAAAGAGTGAGCATAATTTTGCATTGTTGGATCAGCAAGCATGTCATCAATAGTTACATCCACAATATGACGTGCAGATTCACATGAAACCACAAGACCTGCTTTAATTTGTCCAAGTTCAATACGATTAGCAATATCTAAAATGCCTGACAGTACGCCTAAACAGGCATTACTGATATCGTAAATTGCAGTATCTTTTAATACGCCAAGCTTAGCGGCTATTCGACAAGCAGTAGCCGGCTCGTGCTGATCACGACATACACCAGTATAAACAACCGCACCTATATCTGCCGCAGCAATGCCTGTTTCGTTCATTGCTTTTTGTGCCGCAACTATAGCGCCATCTGAAAGAATATGATCTGTTGGCCACCAACGGCGTTCCTCAATTCCAGTTAACGCAGTGAGTTGCCCCATTGGAATACGAAACTTTTGATATAACGGGCTCAAACGAGATTCAAGCTCTGCACTGGTGACCACTTCAGGGGCCAGTTCATACGCTAAGCTATTAATAAAGACGCGGGAATATTTCATTTAAATGATTGTTGCTTATTATGTCTAGGTTATCTGTTGCAATAGAATTTTAAATCCATCGATGTATTGAGGAAACATGCGAACTAAGTAACCAATGTTAATTATTTATGACTCTGGGGCGCCATTTGAGCAAGAATATGCCAAGGATTCAACCAAAAATACGATTTATCGAGAAACTACTCTAAATTAGGGTAAATTAATTGAAGTTATCGTAAGTTAACCCTGAATTCAGATAATTAGTCCACTCTATGATGATAAAAATCAAGGCCGTCATAATGAGAGCATATACCCGTTACCAATTAAGATGCATGTTTCAGAGTGCACTTTGCATGGCAACGGGTATAAATAATTCAAGACAAGTATGAGTACTTAAATCACGAATTCAATCTCGATTAAACGCACTATTTTATACTTTCTATCGCTAAGTATTTTGGTCGCAATAATCTCACTACAAACAATATAACCAAAGCGAACAATGCAAAGAAGGAAGAACTGCCACTGCTCGATTTTTCAGGGGTCACATCAAGTGCAATAGTAGTATTAGCAACCACTGCTATGCCGCCAGGATCATCAATCACACCATTAGCAATACCATCTGCATCATTTGCGCCGCCATCTTCAATGAATAATTTTAAACAAGTATCTCCAACATTAAGGCCTGCATGATAAAGCTCACTGTGTGGTGGCGGACAAACACCATTAACAGCAGTACTGGTGGCAATTACGTTATTACTGTCTTCAACAAAATTTGCCCATTGTTGTTCAGCGTTTACCTTACGATAAACAGAGTATTCAACGATGGCATTAGACAAAGGTAAAACAATAGCCACTGATCGACCAAAAGGCACAATACTGTGTATTTCAAAATCGAAATATCCCAAGCTGTTCTCTAAACTGTCTTTTTCAACTAACCCTGTAGCTAAAATTTCTTGCTGTGAAAGCTCTATACCATCAGAGTTTTGCAGCAGCGCAAATTTACCTAGCCTTAATTGCAAACCTGGCTCAGTTTCCGCTAACTTCACTAATGCCGCATTAATATGTAATGGCTGTAAGTAAGGGATGGTTGAATTATCCATATAAGCGGGCAAACCATCTGAGTCTTCATCGCTAAAACCTTCAACCAGATCACTTAAACCATCTCTATCACTATCTAAACCACGTAATGTTCGTTGAGTCGCCAATAAAGCTAAAGAAATCTGCTTAGTTTGTGATAACTCTTCAGTGCCGCTATTAGTGGTATTGCCGCTGTCGGTTACCGTAACACTTAGACTAATTAGGCCTTTATTCTCTTCAGGTAAATTCAAACCATCAGCTGGGAAGACAAATTGCAATTTATCCGTTGAAAGCACAACACTTAAGTAGTCAGGAATTTGCCAATCAATTTGGTGGGTATCTTGAACATTAGAATCTTTAATAGTTAAAACGACTGTCACTTCACCATCATTTATAGCAACGCTAGGCACTTGTATGCCTTTTTGCCAGATTGCTAGGTTAATATTTGGCGCAACATTGTCTTCAGAAATCGTAATAATATGCTTAGTATTAACACCAGCATTTACCCCTTGTCCAAGACTAACAATCAGCTGTTCATCACCTTCTAGTTGAAAATCACTATTAATATTAATATCGATAAAACCCGAGGTGCCCTGCGCTATCACAATCTTGTTATCGGCAATAGTGTAATCTGCATTGTCGACACTACCTGTAATTGTCAGTGGCAATGTTACTGGATAAGCAGGCGCCTCACCGGATAACACCACCTCTACTCTAGCAACGCCACCTTCAGCAACAACTTGTGCAGAAGAGAAGTTCACTAACGGATGAATATTTAATACTTGCGATACCTTGGCAATATTGCCTGCATTATCTACTGCTCGCCATAATATTGGAACCAAGCCAGAGCTGACATTTTTAGCCCCTGTTTCAAAGCCTAATGCTGTTAAACCACAACAGTTTATGCCATCAAGACCATCACGTACCGTAATACTGGTTAAGTCAATTAATCGCTGTAAGTCTAATCGAGTAAATGTATGGTCGGCATTTAAATGCACAGCTTGTGGCGGCGTAATAATTGGCGCGTAATCATCCCGCAAAGGATGACTGCCCGCTAAAGCTTCCGCGGCGTTGGTAACACCATCAAAATCAGTATCTAGGTTGCCATCACCACCATTAAGTGGGTCAAAGTTATGCAATAACTCAAATTCATCACTCATACCATCAGCATCATCATCTAAATCCGCATTATTGCCAATTAGATCGCCATCGGTATCTAAATGTTCTTTGGCATCTAATGGTAGTTGGTCCTGAAAATCTAAAAAACCATCATTGTCATCATCACTGTCAAAAACATTACCTAAACCATCACCATCGGTATCAAGCGCTTCAACAGGGTTATTAGGAAATGCGTCGTCTATATCTCTAATACCATCATTATCATCATCACTATCGCTGTTATCACCTAAACCGTCATTATCAGCATCAAACCATTCAGTATTATCAAGAGGAAATAAATCAATACTATCGAGACGACCATCGCCATCATCATCGGTATCGGCATTATTACCTGTGCCATCACCATCGGTATCAAACCATTCTAGTGGATCATTATCAAAAACATCTATTGCATCAATGAAACCATCGTTATCATCATCACTATCACTATTATCACCAACACCATCGCCATCACTATCTTTTTGCTCGTTGGCATTTAATGGATAGCGATCCGTTGCATCTGGCTCACCATCACCATCATCATCGGGATCGGCATTGTTACCAATGAGATCACTATTAGTTGGGTGATTTTTATCGGTATTTATATATTCAGAGCCATCAAGAGGAAAGTCATCTGAACCATCAAGAACACCATCATTATCATCATCACTATCAGCATTATTGCCAAGGCCATCCCCATCAGAATCTAACCACTCAGTAGGATCTAATGGAAAAGCATCCGTTGCATCAGGTTCTATATCTCCATCATCATTAAGATCGGTAACATTTGGAATACCATCACTATCAGTATCTGTAGTTGCTAGCATTAGAAATGGAAAAGCATCATTGCCACCATAAACTGGATCTAAAAGGTCACTATAATTACCAGAAGAAAATGGCCCGTTACTTATAGTATCTCCATCAATATCTGGATCGCTTCTATCACCAATACCATCGCCATCAAGATCTTTTTGTTCGGAATTATCTAATGGAAAATCATCACTTGAATCAGGCTCGCCATCGCCATCATCATCGTTATCAGTCGTATTACCAATGCCATCACCATCCGTATCTACATATTCGCTGACATCGAAAGGAAAAGCATCATTACCAGTAAAGACTGTGTCTGATGGATCAGTGTAATTGCCTGAGGTAAATGGACCATTTGTTACGCCATCACCATCAATATCGTTATCACTTTTATCCCCTAAACCATCGCCGTCAGTATCCTTTTGTTCACTAGCAAGAAAAGGAAAAGCATCATTGGTGTTTAGTGCTCCATCGCCATCAATATCAGGATCGCTATTATCGCCAATACCATCCGTATCTAAATCAAGATGTTCCGTGCTATCTAACGGAAAAGTATCAAAATTGTCTTGAACACCATCACCATCATCATCATCGTCAGCATTGTTACCTATGCCATCATTATCGGTATCTTTGATTTCAGTTGCATCAAGTGGCATATCATCGTCAACATCAAGAACACCATCACCTACACCAGTCACATCATGTGTATCATCATCGGTATCGGTATTATTTCCTATACCATCACCATCGGTGTCATACCACTCAGTATTATCGTAAGGAAAAACATCAAGGGTGTTTACAATGCCATCATTATCAATATCAGGGTCTTGCGCATTGCCCATGCCATCACCATCGAGATCAGCATTGACATTAAAGTCTAATGGGAAAGCATCACTGCCATCATTTACACCATCACCATCATCATCTATATCAGCATTATTACCAATACCATCTAGATCGGTATCTATCGTTTCGAGCGGATCAAGTGGGAATTGGTCGTAAACATCAAGTACACCATCATCATCATCGTCGCTATCGGCATTATTACCTACACCATCAAGATCAGTATCTAAGCTTTCTTGCCTGTTAAGTGGGAATACATCAAGTAAATCAGGCGTACCATCATTATCATCATCGGTGTCAGTATTGTTACCTATAGTGTCGTTATCGGTATCAAGCCATTCACTGGGATCTTTTGGCAGGGGGTCATGTATATTGACAACTAAGTCGCCATCATCATTGTTATCATCACCAAAAGGAAAACTATAACCATTATCAAGACCATCACCATCAATATCAGGATCGGAATTATTGCCAACACCATCAAGATCGGTATCAATCCACTCAAGTGGATCGGCAGGGAATAAATCAACAGCATCGTCATAGCCATCAAGATCAGTATCTACGGCAAAAGCACCGATACTAATGACAAGGGTAAGTATGCTTAAAAATTTAAAGCTACGTATTTTATACTTCAACACACGTTTCTCCACGGAGAGTATTATCTAGAATTAACACCAGATATTTATGTCAAATAACTTTAAAAAAGCTATAAGGCATAAAGGGATAGAATAAGTTTAACGGCAACAATCCGTTTACAGGCTGTCTTTATAACGGCCAGTCTACATAGAACTTGAATAATTATACTGTCACTAACACGTAATGTTAGTAACCAACTTGACGACCAAAACGATAATTAAAGCCAATAAATAGGGTACTGATACTGCCAAAATCTGAATAACTTGGATAATGTTTAAAACCTATATGCATGGCAGCGTTTTTGGTGAAGCTTTTTTGTAGGGAGATGGACATAACCGGATTAATATCACCTTGTTTAGCAAAGTAAACATCATCGACATTAAGCGCTGCGTCAGGAATAAGTTTATGCTCACTTAAATTAACGGATGCACCTAATTGAAATTCAAGCATAAGGCTACTGATAAATTTATCATAAGATCGAGGGTAATAACGGTAGCCTAAAGATAAGTCTACTGTCTGGAGGGTAAAATCAAAACCTGCTTTATCCCACACTACACTTGTTTCATCCAAGTCGCTAATCGCTACGCTTTCAAGGCGATTGTAACTTACCTGCCAATTAAACGCCTTTTGATTAAAAAATTCATCACCTATTGAAAGGCTATAACCAAAGCTTTTATCTTGATCAACTTTATGCAATTGTACTGAGCTTTCTAATGCATGAGTTTTACTTGTCAACATAACAATAAAAAGACATAACACTTGAGCAATATACGGAAGTTTTTTCGAGGTCACTATTTTACACTCCTGCCAACATTTTGTCGGTTTTAAGGAACTACTGATAAATAGAGTTAAGCAATTATCACACCAAATTAATTCAGACTTATTTAATCACTAGAGTGGCAACGACGTTATCCAGTGATTGGGGGATAGAGCTAAAGAAGGTTGGCATTAGCATTAGCACAGAGAATGGCGATAAATTGACGGATAAACTTTCCTTTTATTAAAACCTGCTTGCTTTATCTACGCAAGCAGGAAACAACACGACTTAACGCCCTAGCACAACACCTTCTCGGCGTGGATCAGCTCCGCCAACCAGTCCATCTTTAGTGACTTCAATCGCATGTAAACCACTATTTAACGCCCTAACTTTTACTTGATGGCCCCTTGATTCAAGCGCAGGTTTTAGTTTGACAATATCGGTATCTAGCTCTAGCGTGGTAGCATGATTTCGGTTAGTCACTTTAGGCAAATTAATAGCCTGCTGCACATTAAGTTGCCAATCTAAAACACCTATAATTGTTTGCGCAACATAGTTAATAATGCGACTTCCACCAGGAGCACCAACAATCAATCGTAATGAATTATCTTCATTAAACACCATCATTGGCGCCATCGAACTACGTGGTCTTTTTAACGGTTCGACTCGATTAGCTACCCATTTTCCATTACGCTTTGGCGCTAGTGAAAAATCAGTTAATTGATTATTTAAAATAAAACCCTGCACCATTAGCGCTGAGCCAAAACCATTTTCAATACTACTGGTCATTGATATGGCATTACCTTGTTTATCAATAACAACCAAATGAGTGGTAGATGGTCTTTCAATAGCGTTATCATTGGCAAGCACTAAGCTATTTTCTGGGCTACCTGCGATTGCATGACCCATATCCCTTTTTTCATCGATTAAATCGGCACGTTTAGCTATATAATCCGCCGCTAACAAACCTTTAACGGGTACGCTGACAAAATCACTATCAGCAATATATTTATTTCTATCAGCAAAAGCTAACCGCGAACTTTGTGTTAATAAGTGAACCGCATGTAATGAGTTAGGTGGGTATTGCGAAAGTTCAAAGGACTGTAATTGGGCTAAAATTTGAATAACGCTGATACCACCTGAGCTCGGTGGTGCCATGCCACAGACTTTATATTGATGATAAGGACCACAAACAGACGCTCGCTCTATCGCCTGATATTTTTTCATATCGTCAAGACTTAACAGCCCTGGCGAAATAGCTGCGTTTTGTACCTTTTCAACGATTTTTTTTGCTATCCAACCTTGATAAAAAACGTCTACGCCCTCGTCAGAAATACTACGAAGTGCTTTAGCCAATTTAGGGTTTTTTAAGGTATCACCTGCTTTTATGCCAATACCATTGGGCGAAAAATAGTTTTTAATTTCTGGTAAAAGATGAATGCCGGGATTGAAATTCATGCCCAATAATTTTTCTAAACGCGGCGATACAACAAAGCCGTTTTCAGCTAACTCAATCGCAGGCTGGAATAATACTTTCCAGGGCAATACACCAAATTGATCATGCGCTTTATTGAGTGCAGCAAGTAAACCTGGGACACCAACAGATTTACCACCCACAACGGCATCAGACCACCTAAGTGGTTTACCATTTTCATTTAAAAACAACTCACTGGTTGCCGCCTGAGGCGCCGTTTCTCTGCCATCATAACTGGTTAATTGTTGTGTTTCTTTATGCCAATGCAGCATAAAGGTACCGCCACCAAGGCCTGAAGATTGCGGTTCAACTAAGCTTAATACTAGCTGTGCCGCAATAGCCGCATCAACGGCACTGCCCCCTTTTTCGAGCATACTTAGCCCAGCTTGACTGGCATAAGGATTAGCAGCAACAACCATATATTGCTTGGCAGAGACAGCCTTCTTTTGATTGAAACCAGTTGCAGCTTCGGGTTCACGAATCTCACGTTTTGCTTGCGCTGTATGACTTAACAAAAGTTGCGCAACAATCAATGCGAGTGTAGAAAGTCGTAATAAAAATGAATGATGAATCATCAAGTTTCCTTAAGGGATTTGTTCGCAGGTCTAAAAGATAATTGGAATTGGTTAAATTGTTTAAATTTTTCAAGTAACGGTTGATACTTTCCTGCGTGCTCAGACGTAACCAGCAGAGCATCATTACCCTGCTCTGCTGAGTCATAAACTTGTTCAAGAATAGCGAGAGCATAACAGCTTGCCTCTAAACTCGATAAAGCATTTTTTTTCGCTACTTTTCTAATAAGGTATTGCCCCGAATTTGCTAAATAATCGGGCAAACATACTTGCGGTAATTGTTGTAGTTTTGTTGATAGCATAAACATGCGGTAAGCTTTTTTCCAAGTACCATCAAGAATAACTAAACAAAGGGGCTTGGCTTTAAGTTTAGCTTTGTCTTTGCTTGTAATCTCTGGATTTTCATTGCTTTGCTCGCGATTCGACAATTGTCTTACTAACTGATGATTAAGGGTTTGTGCTTGTTCACCAGGATAAAGTAAAACAAGCTGATACTGTTCCATCATTTGTAAGAAGCAAGCTTCCTCATCAAAACTCTCACCGACGATAACTTGGCAAGATTGTAATGATTTGGCTAATAAAGCAACAGTCCCTTTTGTTTGTGATACTTCACTAGGGTGCTGTAGTACAACGACATGAATATCATTTTTTATCTCTGCGGTAAAAGCACAAATACAGGCTTTTTGAGGCCGGTGACAACTAGGGCAAAGTGTTCGGGACATAGAATAGTAAAATAAAGCGCAATTAATAAAGCAGTCATTGTATACTTTATTAATGATTTATAAATACTTTATGGATCATTAACTGACAAACCTTTGTTAAATAACTGATAACCTTACCTACTAACGTTTAACTATTACCTTAACTCATACCTAAATAAAATGACATTAACACTTAAAAACCTTCCGCTAAAAAAACAACACAGCATGCTCGTTGCTATCATCGCTTTGCTCGCTATGCTCGCTTATTTTTTCAATGGTGCGGTTAGTGAACTTTTCGTTTATCAATACCAATTAATTAGCCAAGGTGAGTTATGGCGTACTTTCACTGGACACTTTTTCCACACCAACGGGATTCATCTATTATTAAATTTAGCCGCATTAGCCCTTCTGTGGGCTTTACATGGTCATTTTTATAATTTAAAAAGCTACAGTTTACTCTTTATTACATCGGCTCTAATTTGCAGTGCTGGCATGTTTTATTTCTCCCCTGAAATTCATCAATATGTAGGGCTTTCAGGCGTTTTACACGGAATTTTTGTTTTTGGCGCTATTATGGACATTCGGCATAAGGATAAAACAGGCTATTTATTATTTGTCGGAGTATGGCTAAAAATAGCACATGAACAATTTTACGGGGCAAGCGAGCAAGTATCGACATTGATTAATGCCAATGTAGCCATTGATGCACATTTATGGGGAGCTGTAGGAGGGTTACTCTTTAGCTGTGGTTATGTATTAATGACCAAAAGAAAACTTTTCTGAATAAAAATAACTAATAAAAAGGTCAATAAAAAAGACCAAAGGGGTAAACCATTAGTCTTTTTATATATTAGGTAATATGTATTAGGTAATACTCTTAGTACTAAAAACCATTCGGGTTTTCAGACTGCCAACGCCAAGTATCTTGGATCATGGCAGTTAGATCGAGCTTAGCTTGCCAATCTAGTAGTTCATTTGCTAAAGATGCATCAGCATACACAGTAGCTAAATCTCCAGCTCTGCGCGGCACTACTTGATAAGGAATATCTTGTTTACTAATGTCTTTAAAAGTATTAACTATCTCTAGTACCGATGTACCGTTACCCGTACCTAAGTTAATTGCCTGACAACCTTTAACCGTGCCTTTAGCATGAGCTAGACTTTCTAACGCTTTTACATGGCCTTGTGCTAAGTCAACCACATGAATATAGTCGCGTACACCGGTGCCATCTTGCGTATCATAGTCATCGCCAAAAACTTGTAACTGCGCTAAACGCCCTACTGCCACCTGTGCTACGTAAGGCAATAAATTATTAGGAATACCGTTAGGATTTTCACCGATCAACCCAGATTGGTGTGCGCCAATGGGATTAAAGTAGCGTAAACAAGCAATAGACCAAGATGCATCACTTTTGGCTAAGTCAAAAAGGACATGTTCAACCATCAACTTAGTTTGACCATAAGGGTTAGTTGCTGAAGTAGCCATGGTTTCGTTTAGCGGTGAAATATTATTACCATAAACCGTTGCTGAAGAACTAAAAACTAAATTCTTTACTTGATGTTTTGCCATGACTCGCAATAACGTAATCGTACCTGAAACATTATTTTGATAATACGCTAATGGAATTTCATTAGACTCACCAACCGCTTTTAATCCGGCAAAGTGAATTACCGCCTCTATCTTATGCTGATTAAAAACCTGCTCTAGAGCGTTTTCATCACAAACATCCGCTTTAATAAAGGTGACGGTTTTATTGGTGATTTTTTCAATACGTTCAAGCACTTTAGTTGAAGAGTTTGATAAATTATCAACAATAACAATTTCTTGCTCACTGGTACTTTGTAATAATTCGACAACAGTATGACTACCAATATAGCCGGTACCGCCTGTGATTAATAAACTCATTGCATCCCTACTCTTTTCGTTAACTGACTGAAATAGATCGTTGAAGCGTACTAAAACAGTTCAACTTGATACGAACTATTTTAACGCTTAGTTTTTCACTTTGATACTAATTTCTATTGTTGATGCTAGGTTCTAACGTTACGATTTGTTTCTAACGTCGATAATAGCTTTCAACGTGTTTAATAAATTCAGTTAACCTGCTTTTGGGTAAAGCATTTACGCCTGCAGCGGCAGCTCTTCCACCACCTGTTGGAAACTGAGCACAGATATCACCAGCACCCTGTTTATTATTTAACGGTGCCCGTAAGCTTAAGGTATAACTTTGCTCTTTTTGTTCTTCACATTCCGTTTGAGGGTCAATTTCAACTGGATTAAGGGTGATAACAATATGGGCTTTATCTGGTGCTTGGTTGGCTAAGTCATTACCAAAAACGCCACTGACTCGACGAGACCAAGGCGCATCTTCAAGCATTATGGTTTTAACTAAGTCACTATCACTCATAACATCTGCTGCACGTGCTTTAGCCATATCGGCTAAATAAGCAGTTTTCAACTGACTAAAGATAGAATCTTCTTGATGAATTAACATAAAAGGATCAGGATATTCAATTAATGCTTGATATAGCGCTGCGGGATGAAAATGTAAATCACTTAACTCCTGTCCATAGCCGTTATAATTGATATAAGTTCCTAACTCATTTAGTTGCTCTTGCTGGCGTTCAGATAAGCCAATTTTCTGCGCTAAAACACCTGCGCTTATCTGCATATTATCACCAAAAGCTGCAGCAATTGCCCAATGGATATATTGGTCCTGCAAGAAGTCATTGACTAACAAACTAGTACAAGTATTCGCATCAGTATTAAGCAATGTAGTTAACTTGTTAGATTTTGGGATTTCACCTGTTCGATGGTGATCAACATAAAACACATCAATTTGATTATTAAGTAGCGCTTGTAACGCTTGATTATTCTTTTCCAAAGAGATGTCTAATACTGTCACTGCCGTCGCTTTAGTAACATCAACTTGTTTAAGCAGGCTAATATCACGCTTAACCCCAGTAATAAGCACTGATTCTTTAGGAGCAGCTAAGCGTAACTGGAGTAAGGCTATAATGCCGTCGGCATCGCCATTAAACACATCATAATGCATGGTAGAAATATCCCTGACTTATCTAAATTGATACTTGACTAATATTTGACTGATACGTGATTAATACTTAACTAGATTTTAGTTTAAAGCCGCTTCAGTAATAAAACCTTGCGCCATTAAATAGCCAACAATTTGCTCTGCACATTGCTCAATAGCTTGCTCTGCCGTTTTCACATGAATTTGTGGATTTGTCGGCACATCATAGGTTGAATCAATACCGGTAAAGTCTTTTATCTCACCCGCACGTGCTTTTTTGTATAATCCTTTAGGATCACGCTGCTCACAGACACTAATAGGCGTATCAATAAAAACCTCAATAAATTCGCCTTCTTCAAGCTTAGCTTTGGCTAACGCTCTATCACTGGCAAAAGGGGAAATAAACGCAGTAGATACAATAAGACCCGCATCAAGGAATAATTTTGCAACTTCTGAAATACGACGAATATTTTCAATACGTGCTTCATCACTAAAACCTAAGTCACCATTAAGTCCGTGACGAACATTATCACCATCAAGCAAATAGCTATGACAACCCAATTTAAACAACAAAGCATCCACAGCGTTGGCGACAGTAGATTTTCCTGAGCCACTTAAACCGGTATACCAAAGTAGTGCAGGTTTTTGCTGCTTTAGATTAGCGCGTTGTGACTTGCTGATTTGTTGGTTATGCCACACGGTGTTTTCTGTTTTCATGTTGGCTGTTTTCATATTGGTTGTTGTCATTCTAGGTAAGCTCTATATTGGAGTGTAGTCAAGGTCATTAATTAGGTTACATTAAGCTAAGTTAAGTAGAATATCTAACGACCAAGTTAACAGGAAAATTAAAACGGATAAACAATGGGAATAACCAAAATTACCGTTGCGCTATAAATCAATGAAATAGGTAAACCAAAACTGACAAAGTCTTTTAATTGGTAATTACCTGCGTTATACACCATGACATTAGTTTGGTAACCATAAGGACTGATAAAACTACCACTTGCAGCAAAGGCTACCGCCATCACAAAGGGGGTTGGGTTTACGCCAAGCCCTAAAGCAATATTATAAGCAATAGGAAAGGCTAATGCTGCTGCAGCACTATTGGTGATTAGCTCTGTCATTATCAAGGTTAAAACAAAGATAATGACAAAGGCAATATAGATACTTTGACCGTGCAGAAAGCCTTCAATATTTTGTGCCAACATGGCCGCAATACCTGTATTTTCAATGGCCGATGCTAACGTTAAAGCACCTAAGACTATCATCCAAATTTCTAAGGGAAAGCGGCGTTTTATTTCATTCACTGAGAGTGAATCACTGAAAATTAAAAAAGCTAAATAGATAAATAAGCAGCTCAGTAAGGGTAATGACGTAAAAACTGATACTAAAATACTGGCGATAAAGCCCCAAACAGTCGTGTAATCTCGCCAACCACTGAGCATATTATCAGCTTGATGACCTGATAATATGTAAAAGTTTTTAGATAAATTAGGTCTTGTAGCAAAATCTTGACCTACTGCTAACACCAGAAAATCTCCGGGTTGTAGGACGATATCGCCCAATTTTCCTGATAATGCACTGCCTTCTCGGCGAACCGCAACAACGGCGGCATCAAAACGAGCACGAAAGCCGGCTTTTTTTAAGGTTTTCCCTGCAACGGTTGAATCGGCTTTAACCAGTACTTCTGTTAAATTATCACGTAATAAATCATCTTGTTCTGCATACAAATTCAAGCCATCAAACTGCTGTAATGTCAGTACTTTTGAGATATCACCACTGAAAATAAGCTTGTCCTGTGCTTGTACGCATTCTTCTGGGCACACAGGTGAAATTAATCGACCTTGACGTACGATTTCAACTAAAAATAAAGAGTCTAAATTTCTAAGGCCATTTTCTTCAATACTTTTACCGATTAAGGCTGAAGATTTTGCTACTTCGGCTTCGAGCAGGTAATCATTGGTCGCTAAATCATCATCAACTAAGATAGGTAAAGTGCGGCTACGCACTAAAATAACAAATAAACATAAAACAAAAGCCGCTAGACCAATTAAGGTAAAATCAAAAAAGCCAAAACCTTGATGACCCTGTTTAATCAGTAAGCTGTTTACAATAAGGTTGGTTGATGTACCAACTAACGTCAGCGTTCCCCCTAAAATAGCGGCAAACGACAGCGGTAACAATAGCTTTCCGGCATTAATAAGCTTGTTTTTTTTCACCGTATTGATAAGTGTTGCCACCACCGCAGTGTTGCTCATAAGCGCTGAGGCCAAAGCAGTACCGAGTAATAATCGTAAGGTCGATTTTACTTTTGAACCGTTAAAAACGCCGGCTGATAAACGTCTTAAGATACTGGTACGTTCAAAAGCGAAGGAACACAATACTAACAGAACAAGGGTGACAAGACCTGGGTTAACAGCATTCGTTAAAATATCATCAACACTGACAAACGACAGTGCCAAACACAACAATACCGTCACAGAGAACACCCGCTCTGGTACTTGGCTGTATTTAACTAAGCTGATAAAAGTGGCAATAAACACACCTATCATCAACCACTGCTCTATTGTCATCTAACGACCTTGTGCTTAAAAAAAGACGCCATAAACGTTAACTGTTTATGGCGATCTTTGTGCGGTAAAAAGTAACACTAAAATAACCTAGCGTTTACTTGATACTAATACTAAGAAAGTACTTAGCTCATTACTCAGTACTTTACTTAGTAATGTCGCGAGCACCCCAGTGTGGGAATTGCTTACGAACTAGCGCATTCAACTCTAATTCAAACGCTGAATACTCATGCGTTTTCTCATCGATAGCATGATTTATCATGCCCGCACCAACCGTGACATTACTTAACCTGTCGATGATAATGAAAGCACCGGTGCCCTGATTATCTTCATAAGCGTCAAAATGTAAGGTTTCGCCAGCAACAAAGTTAACAATACCTATATCGTTAACCGCTAGCTGTGAGCTGGATAAACTTTCCATGGTGTTAACGTCATACTTGCTAACAATGTTTTGTGCATGACCTGTGGTCATTTTACTGCCGTGTTTGATAAAGTACTCACGACCTGGCTCAAGTTCATTTTCATGCATCCATACTACGGTTGCACTGAACTCTTTGGCTGATACAGGTAAACAGCCTTTTTTAACAATAATTTCGCCGCGACTGATATCAATTTCATCTTCAAGGGTTAGCGTTACCGCCATACCTTTATCAGCACGTTCTAAATTGCCATCAAAAGTGACAATTTCTTTTACTACGCTTTCTTTGCCAGATGGCAAGGCAACAATGGTATCGCCAACGAGTACATGACCTGAAGCAATAGTGCCGGCAAAACCACGGAAATCGAGGTTAGGTCGGTTAACATATTGCACTTGGAAACGCAGTTGGGTGAATTCTTCTTGTTTCTTCACATCAATAGTATTAAGCAGCTTCATTAACGTAGCCCCTGGATACCAAGGCATGTTTACGCTTTCGTCTACCACGTTATCGCCGTTAAGCGCTGACAGGGGTACAAAACGCACATCAGTAAATGTTAACGATTCTGCAAATTCACGGTATTCTTTTTTGATTTTTTGGTAGCGTTCCTGAGAATAGTCAACCAAATCCATTTTGTTTACCGCAACAACAATATTCTTAATACCTAATAACGAACAAATAAACGAATGACGACGCGTTTGTGTTTGCACGCCATAACGCGCATCAATCAAAATAATAGCAATATCACAAGTTGAAGCACCAGTAGCCATGTTACGGGTATATTGTTCATGACCTGGGGTGTCAGCGATAATAAACTTACGCTTATCGGTTGAGAAGTAACGATAAGCAACATCAATAGTGATGCCTTGCTCACGTTCAGACTGTAAACCATCAACAAGCAGTGCTAAATCGATTGCTTCACCGGTTGTACCTGATTTTTTAGAATCTTTTTCAATGGCAGCAAGTTGATCTTCAAAGATCATTTTTGAGTCATGCAATAAACGACCAATTAAGGTACTTTTGCCATCATCTACACTACCGCACGTTAAGAAACGTACTAACTCTTTGTTTTCATGTTGCTTTAAATAAGCTTGAATATCGTCTTCAATTAATTCTGACTGGTGACTCATAAGGTTTTCCTTGCAAAAATTTTCATCAATAAAGTGCTATAAAGTAAAGTTGGGGCTTAGAAGTAGCCTTCCATCTTTTTCTTTTCCATCGAACCAGCGCTATCGTGATCTATCACGCGCCCTTGACGTTCAGAGGTTTTCGTTAATAGCATTTCTTGAATAATTTCAGGTAAGGTATTAGCCGTTGACTCAACCGCGCCCGTTAATGGATAACAGCCTAAGGTTCTAAAACGTACACTCTTCATCTGTACTTCTTCATCGTCACCAATGGGCATACGATCATCATCAACCATGATTAACGTACCATCGCGCTCAACAACAGGACGCTTTTCAGCTAAGTAAAGCGGTACAATTGGAATACTTTCTAAGTAGATGTACTGCCAGATATCAAGCTCAGTCCAGTTCGATAATGGGAAAACACGAATGCTTTCGCCTTTATTTACTTTACCGTTATAGATGTTCCATAATTCTGGACGTTGGCTTTTTGGATCCCAACGATGGTTTTCATCACGGAATGAATAAACACGCTCTTTGGCACGTGATTTTTCTTCATCACGACGTGCGCCACCAAAAGCAGCATCAAAACCGTATTTGTTTAGTGCTTGTTTTAAGCCCTGAGTTTTCATCACATCAGTATGCGTAGCACTACCGTGAGTAAATGGACCAATGCCCATTTCAATACCTTCTGGATTTTTATGTACTAGCAACTCAAAATCGTAGTCTTTAGCCATTTGATCGCGAAAGGCAATCATCTCTTTAAATTTCCAATCTGTATCAACATGTAATAACGGGAAAGGAATTTTACCTGGAGCAAAAGCTTTGCGTGCTAAATGTAGTAATACTGCCGAGTCTTTACCGACAGAGTACAACATGACGGGATTATCAAATTCAGCCGCTACCTCACGAAAAATATGGATAGATTCGGCTTCAAGTGTTTTTAAATGGGTTAAATTCATTGCTAATACAAACTTTATGAAAAATTAATATCCTTATAATGCCATAACCAGATATATTTTCCATATAAGAAACGCATTCAATATAACTAAAAGTAATATAGATAGCCAAAACAAATATCGTTACCGGGATATTCCGGCTGTGAATATTCTTTCATCGCCATAATATGGCTCACAGTGCATTTTTAAAAAGCTAGGAGCAGCAACAGCAATAAAATTATTTTCCATTAATTTTATTGCTGTCACGCGCTCATCTGGTGCATAACCACCGCGAATAGCCAAACCAACCTCATTGCGGGCCAAGGTCTCAATAAAGTAACAGCGCCATTAGCCGATGAAGCACTATTGTCAGTTTTTGCCTTACCTGGATTAATAGCAACACAAAGCTTATTTAATGCTTTGCCTAAAGACGTTTCTAATTCCAGCTGAATTCTGCATTTTGAGATAACATGGGTATCAAACTAATCCAGTCAAAAAGTGATGATTGTTAAACAGATAAAAAATAAACATGGTAAAAGGTTTTGAACTAATAAAGTGTATAGCTATTAAGTTTTTATTAAATATTATTCATAAACTTGTATATAATAAAAACATGAAAAATAAAAAATATTCTCTCCAAGAAAATTACACTGCATTGAAACACACTAACTCATCTCCCAACTTAGCAGATCTCTCCTTGTTATCAGTTTTGGAAGATTTGATTTCTATTGTTGATGAAAATTATTATTACCGTGCGGTAAGTGCAGGTTATACAAAGTTCTTTGGGATTAACAATGAATCGATTGTTGGAAAACATGTTTCAGAATTACACGGTCAAGAACGTTTTGAACAATATATTAAACCGTTTTTAGATAAAGCACTTCTAGGTGAAGAAGTAAGCCTTCAGTTTTGGGGGAAAAATCATCTAGGTGAACACAGGTTTATTGATAGTCGGCATTCCTTTTACCATGGTTTACCCTCGAAAGCGGTCGCAGTTGTTGCTAGAGATATTACGGATCAAATTACCGCACATAAAGCATTAGACAAAGAAAAACGAATGTTAACCACCATGATTGATGCCCTGCCTGGTTTTATATTTATCAAGGATAATAATGGGATTTATCAACGGTGTAATCGTTCTTTTGAAGTATTTTTAGATAAAACAAATAGAGATATAATTGGTTTTAGCGATGATGATTTGATGTCACAAAAGTCGGCTAATTACATCAAAGAAAATGACAAAAAAGTTCTACAAGGCAATGAAGTTCGTTGCGACGAAAAGGTCACTTATAATAATGGGGAAAAGCGATTACTTGATATGCTAAAAATCCCTTTATATAGCGATGAGAAAAATCTAAACATTGAGGGATTAGTGGGGATTGGTAATGATGTTACCGATGAAAGAGAAATAGAAAGTAAACTAAAATTAGCGGCATTGGTATTTGAAACAACTTCTGAACCTTGTTTTATTTTAGATAAAAACGGTTACATTCAAACAGCCAATGTTGCTGCCAAATTGAATATAATGACCCCTCCTCAATCAGATAAACACCTATTGTCAATTACCGACTTTATCTTTTGTTATGATGACAACCTTCTTTTTAAAGAAATAATTGCCACAAAGCGTCAGTGGGCTGGAGATGTTACCACTGAAGATGGCCAGCCTTTTTTAGCGAGCCTTAATAGCACACTAGATAAAAATAATATCCCTGATAATTATGTTCTTATTCTTCGTGATAATACAAGCTCAAAAATTAAAGAAATGGATTTATCTAATAAAGCATATTACGACTATTTGACGGGGTTACCTAATCGACTGCAATTACAAAATAATTTAAGCAGTGCCATAATTCGTTGTGAACGACAAAACAAATTGATGGCTGCATTATTTATTGATCTAGATAAATTTAAACCTATAAATGATCAATTTGGTCATTTTGAAGGTGATAAAGTGTTGATTGAAATTGCCGCACGCATAGAGTTCGAAATGAGAAAGGTAGATTTGGTTGCCCGTATAGGTGGCGATGAATTTGTTGTTATTATCGATATCAAGAGTATTGACCAAGCAAAACATGTTGCAGAAAAATTAATTGAACAAATAGAACAACCTTTAATAATTCAAAATAGTTCTGTAACAATTTCAGCGAGCATTGGTATTAGTATTTATCCCGATGACGCCAATAACGCTACAACATTATTAGAGCATGCTGATCAAGCAATGTATGAAGCAAAACTTTATAAAGATGAATCATATTGTTATTACCATGAAATAAGAAAAAAATGATTCAGCCTCAATGATTAATAGCTCTAACGTCTTTCCCCCTATACCTGTAAAATCAGGTATTAGTGACCACATCATATCCGACTGGTGATCCAAACTAGCAATTAATCTTCCACGGGGATAAATCAGGCATACCTCATTAACAAGCTAGTCCTATTATTTTTAGGGTAATATATATCATGAAAACGAATAACCCCCTCAAATATCATTGAAAGACGAATACCCTCGATGAAGTATTTTCTGGTGATGAAAAAATATGCACATAGCTGAAAGGTTAACGCTGTAATAATGAGTGCATAAAAAAAGTCAGCATTGCGCTGACTTTTAAATAATGGATCTGAGCTTATACCAAGCCTAAATACTTAACCTCGCCTTATTTTCACTAACAATCTTTTCACCAATACCACTAACCTTAGTTAGCTCATTGACCGATTTGAAGGCACCAACTTGTTGGCGATAAACAATAATGGCTTGAGCTTTACTATGCCCGACGCCCTTTAATGTGACCAACTGTTCTAATGTTGATTTATTCAAGTTAACAACTTGCTGTTTTGCTGATTGTGCACTTTGGCCTTGTGCAGCCTGAGTAACACTCGCTTCTTTAGCAAATCCTATTGAACTGTTAACGAGTAAAATAACGCCTAGAGTTAAGGCAGAAAAGGTTTTCTTGAGGTGTTTTGGCTGATTATTCATTACTTAATTCCTTTTAAAGTATCCATTAAAAAACCGACTGAATCGTGTCTAATAAAAACCCAGTAGCAACGTAACAGTCATTACTAGGTTTAGATGGATAACTCACTTTTGTCAAAACACACATTGAATAATTATTAGTGTAATACCAATTACACTAATAAATTGATCAACTTAGCGTTATATTAGTGAGCTTAAAACAATCAAAATTACTTAAACATAGTCATTCTATATTTCTTTAATTTTGAGAAGGACGCTGTAAGGATGCAACTTATTAGAGAATGCAGACGGTACAGGAAGTACCTTATTAGATAATGCAGGAGCAATTATCCTGAGCATATTCTCCTGAATAACCATTCCCTTCAATCAATGCCTTGCCTAAAGGCGTTTCTAATTCCAGCTGAATCATGCATCTTCAAGTGGAGCGGGTATAGTATTTAACCCTAAATCCAACTATTTTCCAACAAACAAAACAAAAATACGTATCTACTAGCGCTTTGGTCATAGCTTAATTAGAATAGCTGTCATTATTTTATCGCTTATTAATTAGTGTAAGGAAATCATGAGCAAAGCAAGCAGCCTGTTAACCCCGGTATTGGCCAAGCGCCGAGGCAAAAATCCCGATAAGAAGAGTTGGCATAATTTACATGGCAGCAGCAGTAGCTTTGCCCTTTATCAAGCAGCGAAAACAGCGAAAACGCCTATATTATTGATAACCAGTAATACTCCCCAAGCGCTTAAAACTGAGCAAGAGTTACTAAGTTTAGCGAAGAGCGATAGCCAAAATAAGGCTAATATCTGCTTGTTTCCTGACTGGGAAACACTACCGTACGATAATTTTTCACCTCACCAAGATATTATCTCTCAGCGCCTTGCTACCTTGTACCAATTATCACGTATGGAGTCTGGCATTATTATTGTGCCGGTAACCACCCTAGTACAAAAGCTTGCTCCTAAACAATACATTGAAGCAAATAGCTTAATAATAAAACAAGGCGATAAGAGGGATTTACATCAAATGCGACAAGCTTTAGAAGCAAGTGGCTATCGTAATGTTGATCAAGTATTAGAGCATGGTGAGTTTTCTGCTCGAGGCGCTATTTTAGATCTTTTCCCTATGGGCAGTAATAAACCATTCCGTTTAGATTTCTTTGATGATGAAATTGATGAAATTAGACTCTTTGATCCCGAAAGTCAGCGTTCAAAAGAGAAAATTGAGGAAATTAATTTACTGCCCGCCCACGAGTTTCCCATCGATGAAGCGGGTATCAACTTATTTCGTAGTCAATTTCGTGAACAATTTCAGGGCAATATTCATAAAGAGTCTGTTTATCACCAAGTCAGTAATGGTATTTTACCGCCTGGTATCGAGTATTACCTACCGCTTTTCTTTGATAATAAGCAAGACACCAAAAATGAAGCTGTAACACTAAGTAATACCCTGTGTGATTATTTAACTGATAATACGCTAGTCGTTATTAGCGGTGATATTGAGCACTCTTTAACACAATATTGGCTTGATATAGAGTATCGTTATGAAAATAGACGTTACGACCCTACACGGCCATTATTACCACCAGAACAGCTATTTTTAACCGCTGATACGCTTTATAGCGCATTAAAGCCTTTTGATCGTATAACCATTGCAAAGCAAATTTCAAAAGAGACGATTCAAACTCAAAGTAGTGACAACCAAGCTAGCGAAGAGCTTATTTACCCTGAAGATGTTACTGAGACAAATGTTGAGGTAAAAAGCAAAAGCAGTGAAATATGTTTTGATGTTAAACCGCTACCTGATTTAACCATCAACCATAAATTGAAGCAGCCGTTCGAATTAATCAATCAATTCATCGCCAGCAAAGAAACCCCAAACAAAATACTTTTTATCGCGCAAAGCCAAGGTCGCCGAGAAAGTGTGCTTGAATTACTTGAACGTGACAATATTAAACCTGCTCAGTTTGATAATATTGACGATTTTATCAACGCAACGAATACCATTGGTATTACCGTAAATAGCTTAACTCAAGGTTTTTCCTTCCAAGCAAAAGGTAACAGCCTGAAGAATGCGATTGCGCTGGTTACTGAAGCTGAGTTATTAGGTGATCATGTATCCCAAGCCAGAAGACGTACCAAAGCGCAAGACTTACAAGCTGATGCCTTATTTAAAAACCTCGCCGAGTTAACCATTGGTCAACCTGTTGTCCACATAGAACATGGTATTGGACGATACTTAGGTCTGCAAACGATTGAAAATGGTGGCATAGTTACTGAGTTTCTTATGCTTAGTTATGCAAACGAAGCCAAACTTTATGTACCGGTTAGCTCATTACACTTAATCGGTCGTTATTCAGGTGCTGATAGTGACCATGCCCCTCTGCATAAGCTAGGTAATGATACTTGGAGTAAAGCCAAGCAGAAAGCGGCAGAGAAAGTCCGTGATGTTGCCGCCGAATTACTCGATATTTACGCGAAACGTGCCAGCAATCATGGTTATAGTTTCAAACGTGACAAACAAGACTACCAAGCGTTTAGTGACAGTTTTGGTTTTGAAGAAACCTTCGACCAAAAACAAGCAATTAATGCGGTAGTAAGCGACATGTTATCGCCTAAAACCATGGACAGACTCGTGTGTGGTGATGTTGGTTTTGGTAAAACCGAAGTCGCTATGCGTGCTGCCTTTGTGGCGGTTAATGATGGTAAACAAGTCGCAATACTTGTCCCCACTACCTTGTTAGCTCAGCAACATTATGAAAACTTTAGAGATAGATTTGCCAACTGGCCGGTAGTCACTGAAGTATTATCACGATTTAAAACACCTAAAGAACAAAAAGAAGTCATTGCTAGAGTTGAATCTGGTCAAGTCGACATTCTCATCGGCACCCATAAATTACTGCAAAATAGCATAAAATATAAAGACCTTGGTTTATTAGTTGTTGATGAAGAGCACCGATTTGGCGTCAAACAAAAGGAAAAAATCAAACAATTACGTAGTAATGTTGATATTTTAACCTTAACGGCAACACCTATCCCACGTACCTTGAATATGGCCATGGGCGGTATGCGTGATTTATCCATTATTGCCACCCCACCGGCAAAACGCTTAGCAGTAAAAACGTTTGTCCGTGAGCACGATGAAGCGTTGATCAGAGAAGCCATTTTACGTGAAACCTTACGTGGTGGTCAGATATATTATTTACATAACCATGTTGATACTATTGATAAAGTTGCAGCAGACATCCAAAAATTAGTGCCTGAGGCTCGTGTCGTTACCGCCCATGGACAAATGCGTGAGCGTGAGCTTGAACGCATCATGAGTGATTTTTACCATCAACGATTTAATGTCATTGTTTGTACCACGATCATTGAAACAGGTATCGATGTACCCAGTGCCAATACCATCATAATGGACAGAGCTGACCATCTTGGTTTGGCACAATTACACCAACTTCGTGGCCGTGTAGGTCGTTCGCACCATCAAGCTTATGCTTATCTGTTAACGCCGCATGAAAAACGTATCACTAAAGATGCTAAAAAGCGTTTAGAAGCTATCGCCTCACTGGAAGACTTAGGCGCAGGTTTTACTTTAGCTACCCACGATTTGGAAATTCGTGGTGCGGGTGAGTTATTAGGTGAAGACCAAAGTGGCTCAATGTGTCAAGTTGGCTTTAGTTTGTATATGGAAATGCTCGATCAAGCCGTTGCAGCGCTTAAAGAAGGTAAACAACTATCATTAGACCAAGTAATGTCTACGCAGACTGAGATAGAATTACGTGTACCTGCGCTGCTGCCTGATGATTACATTTTTGACGTTAGCTTACGCTTAAGTTTATATAAACGTATTGCCAGCTGTAAAAATAAAAATGAGTTAGATGATATTCAAGTTGAGCTCATTGACCGTTTTGGTTTACTACCTCAACCAAGTAAAAATTTAGTTCAAATAGCCAAGCTACGTCTTAAAGCGCAGACTATTGGTATTTCACGAATTGAGGCCAGTGCCACTGGAGGCTCCATTGAATTTAGTAATGATACTAGCGTTGACCCTATGCTAATTATTAGCTTAATTCAAAAAAATCCAGCAGTGTATAGCATGGCTGGAGCGAGCAAGTTGAAGTTTGTAAAAGCCAATGACGATACTCAAAAACGCTTTACCTTAATTTCTAATATCTTAAATGACTTAGCTAAATAGTTACTCGGATCAGTTCAAAGTGCTTCATTCAGAGTGCTTTGAATGGTAACGGGTATAATGGTAAACTTGAGCAGGTAATGTTTTCGCTAAACTTACTTTGCTCAAGCCTCTAAGCAGTTTTAAAATAAAATTAAGTTAGCTCAACTGATATACTTTTGTCTTAACATACGGATTTTTAATGAAATACCATTCAATTCTTACCCCTGCATTAACCTCATTATGCTTATTAACAAGTCATAACGCTTTGGCAATTGACAGCATAAAGGCGCCAGCAGTTAAGCAAGATCGTTGGTTTGAGATTGAAGTCATTATTTTTAAGCAGCTTTCAAATAACTCAGAAAATACCGAGCAGTTTTCCCCAAATCATCTTAGTGCTAAAAAAAGAAGAGCTGTTGACTTATTAGCACCTTATTTACAACCGGATATAGCCTCATTAAAAAAGTTACTACCCATTTGTGAGCAACAACAAACAAATTTACCGTATGACGTAGCGATTACGCCTTACAACCTTTGGCCAGAGAGTAGTGAAACTGAAACAGCAGCTCTTCTCTCAGAAAGTGAGCGTGGTCAACATAATGATCCGGCTACACTTGTTAATGATAAAGAAGCCACTTCATCCGGTAATATGTCAGTGACCATTTTATCCGATGAAAAAACTGAGACAAAAACAGAACAGGGCTTGAACGAACAAAGCCTTAACAAACAAAGCCTTAACAAACAAAGTAATCAAGCACAATACGCCACGGTTGAGCTACCTGTTTATAACCAATATCCAATTAAAAGCGAAATGCCGTTATGTGTGATCCCTGCTGAATTTTTCCAACAGCACTTAACTTCAGAGCAACTTGAAAGCTTTAGTATCGATGGTTTCCCCGTAGACAAACTAACAAGCACAATCAATGGGCTTGAACAATGGCAAGACGACGAGAGCGGTGAAATTACCTGGGCGAGTAATAGCCCTTATTTAATTAGTCAAGATTCACTACGTTTAAAATCTATTGCTAATCGTATCAAACGATCACGTAATTATGCGCCATTATTGCATCTCGGCTGGCGACAAATTGGCGAAAGTAAAAGAAAAGCAAAAGCTATGAAGTTATATGCCGGTGAGCATTTAGATTTACGCTACCAACAAGCAATGACGAAACAAGAGTCTGAACAACAGGCGCTTGAAATACAGGCTATTTTAGAACAAAGAGAATACGCTGAAGAGTTGATTCGCAGCCAAATGAATTTGGTTGGCAATGAAACGGCCCAAGTAACTTCAAACGCTACCTCTACCATGACACCTGATAATGTTATAGAGAGTGCTGAAGTATTCAGTGAGTTGTCAATAGCAGAAGAATTACGCCAACAAGCAAAACAGCAACAGCTCAACACTATATTTCAGCAACTTTCATTAGTCGATAATCAAGAAAATAACACTAATGAATCAGTTAACAACGAAGAATATATCAAAGAGATTATTGCTCAGCTGTCATCTGATATTACGGTAAAAGAAATACCATTAAGTGCAAATAACGCAATAGAAAATCAAGAACCAGTCACTGCACCGTCACAACCTTGGTCAATAGATGGGCTTTTCAAAGTGCACTTGGATCATTATCTTTATATTAATACCGAGTTAAATATTATTGATTCGTCAAATGCCTCATCGACATTAACAGCTAAGCAAAAATTAGTACAAAAACAGAAAAAGACATCCCGTCTAAATAAGGTTACCTCTTTTAAACAAGATCGCCGAGTGATCACTGGAGAGATACATTATTTTGATCACCCTAACATAGGTATGATAGTGCAAATTAGACGTTTTGACCCAACAAAACCTGCTAATGAAGCGGTTAGCCAATCAAAAAAATAAAGCGCTCATGTCAAACATCAATGTCAGCTAGTATTATCAACAAACAATCACAGTAAAGGTAAATCAAATGGATAAAGAAATAGAAATTCAAGCGGCGGTATTTCGTCGTTTACTTGCACACTTAGACTCACGTAAAGACGTACAAAATATTGAGTTAATGAATTTAGCTGGTTTTTGCCGCAACTGCTTCAGTAAATGGACAGTCAGTGAAGCAGAAAAGTTAGGTGTAGACGTTGATATAGAGACTGCCCGTGAGCAGGTTTATGGTATGCCTTACGGCGAATGGAAAGAAAAACATCAATTGCCTGCAACCGATGAACAAATGGCTAAGTTTAATGAACTAAATAAAAAGTAATCGTTTAGTTTCGCATAAAATTAGTCACTTTATGTGTATTAGCTCAAACTAGAACTAACTATTAGAAAGGCTATGTTCTCGCTAGTTGTTGTTAAAAGATCAGGTGGTTGTTTTGCCTTAAGTTTTGCAGATGAGAAAAAGTAAGCTTCACAAGCATGGATGCTTGTGAAGAGTCCCATGGAAGGGTTTACGCGTCTTACTTGTTCTCGCAGCAACACTTAAAAGCCTTTTTATTAGGAACATTTCATGGTGTAACGAGTAAATACTTACAAGAATACCTCAATGAGTTCTATTATCGCTAAAACCGTCGGTTTGTCGAAAAACAGATACCTAACAGGTTGTTAAATTTAGCGATTGTTCATATGCCTTTTAAATCAACCTAAAAATAGTACATAAGCATGTTTTATTATCCATTATTACTCCAAATATTTATAAGATACGGTTGAATAAACCTGAGGCTTACGTTAACACATAACAGTTCATTATTTATTTCCAAATATAAAGCAATGAGGTTCATTATGCGTAAACTTAGTAGATATTATAAATCCTTATCTCAAAGAGTATCGCCATGACTATTTCAAAATTTAGTGTAAAAAAAGCGACTAATAATTTTCTAGTTTCCGTTGAGTAAATATATATAAGTTAGAGTGTTAAGTGAGAATGCTCTTGCAAAGTTACAAGAGCTTTAGAGTAAAAATATTGACGACTTAAAAATTCACTTGAACGGGAGTGTTTCCTGAGATCACTGTAACATTCTGTGAAGTGATAAAGCTTACTTCTTCATCAACTTCAGGGGCATCTTCAGTATCGCAACTTACTGCAATGGTGTAATCGCCCGCTTTAATAAAGCCAATGTCGAAGTTATAACTTGTTTGTTCGCTATCAAAAGCAACTGCTGTAGTTGCATAAGGTAAGCTTCCATTCTCGTCTCCGCCATTATCTTCCATGGTATCAATAACTACACCAGTGCCTTCATAGATATAAACACTTGCTACATTTACTGACGAATCAGAAAGTGGCGTACATTGATTATCAATTAATAACGTCTCAGAGACCGTTCCATCAATGTGACCTGCTTCATTATTATTAACTAATCTCACACCCCGTGGTTTAAGAAAATAACCAGCTTGACCTACAGGATTAGTCATCGCTTTATTTAGATCAAACTCTAGAGTGAAGTCTACAGTTCCACCCAACGTTGCAGTGAAGCCATCTAACTTAAGTTCATTTGAAGGAACACTGACACTGATTTTTTCGCTTGTTTGAGCGTCAGTACCGTAAGAGCCATTACTCATGATTAAACGTAACTGTGTATAATCGCCCACTTCAATGCTTATACCATCAACTAAAGCGATAGAGTCACTACCTGTATATTGCTTTAAATCAATACCTACGGTATTAGGAATAACACCACCACTATTATCTAAGCATAAGTCATTGGCTGCAATCATTCCATCTTCATCACCGACAGTGAAAATTACATCCCCACCACTTCCTTTAAGCTCTATTTGATTGAAACATACAACGACTTCAGAAAGGTCATCAACTGGTGCATCACTTACCGATAGAGAGAAGCTTGGCAATGGTGTCTTATCGTCTGAGCCACTACCACAGGCAACAAGTAAAAGAGCAGAAAGAGCAGAAAGAGTGCAGGTAACAAGATATTTTTTATTTAGCATAACTTTTCCTAATGAATAAAAGTACAAAAACTGAATATTTCAGTTTCTCATTATTTAGAAAAATCAAACAATATGAATGCTCATTCCATTATTGATAGACTTTTTCTAAGAAAAAATGACACGATTTTTATCGCGTCACGATTGCTGTTAGGCAATTTATCAATTGAACTAAAGTATATAAGCAGGATATTAAGCCAACTTATAACAAGCTCAATATAACATTAAACTTGAGCAAAAGACTAGTAACCTATAGCCCACGACACGTGAGTTAAGCGCCTTGTTCCATATTTATCAATACGAATAAACACTCTTGGCACTGAGAAGTCATGCCCATGCAATTATGTGAACGACCGCTTTGGTGGCGTTGTTGCCAACCTATATGGTTATGACATTTAGAAGTGAAGTCTATATCTCCTGCAAGCTCAAAGCTGCCGTTAACAATCAGCCTTCAGCGGACGTTCTAGTCTTAACTGAATATAATGGCTATAAGTCAATTTAAATTCGAATGATGAAAATTATCTTAGTATATTCAAAAATGCAATCTGGTACTTAACATGACACTTAACTCATTATTGTTGCTTAAGTTTTTAACAAGTCCACCTTCAATAATCCATGTTGGATTCACCAATTGAAGGCCAATAGTAACTTGGTGCGTTATTTCATTTCCTTCCTGCCATCTTCCATTAAGTTCTGTAACTACATGTAATTCAGATTCTATACCCCAATCAGGATAAACTGACGGTGATAAACGATATTGCCAAGATAAATCATATCTACCACTATCAGGGCGGCTATCAACACCAACTTGATAAAGAATATCAATATCAAACTCGTATCTGTCTTTAAAAAATGTATAAACCAATCCTGTTTGTACTGCTGGATTTCTATCGTTGTCACTAGGAACAATTGCCCCCGCTAATAATGCCAACCTTGAAGTGCCTGAGAAAAAGTCATCCTGTATTACAGTGTGACGATATAAAGCAGATAGATCACCAAATCGTCTTCCATCATTAGGCGTTATTTTGTAGGGAATTTCAAATAGGAAAGCTTGATCATTGCTAAGACCGTAGGCAACACTTGTGATTAAATTGTCTCTGTCACCACCTGTTAGATGCTCATATGAAAACCTTATAACATATCCATGCTTATCAATAGGTAAAGCGACAAATGACCTTAAACCCATACTGTTAGCATTTTGAACAATAAGTAATGATAATAATATGATACTAGTTGTCGTTGTAAGGCTGCTCTTTAGCTTCTTCATTAGAAATCACCGTTACTTTTGTTGGAGTAAATCCAGAGTCTAATATAGCTTGTTTGATCATTTCTATTGTTGGTGATCTTGAATCTGTTTCTAATCTTACTTTCTTCATTTTCATGCTGACATCTACTTTTGACACACCATCCATTTTGTTGAATTTTCGATTTAATGTATCCACACATAAAGCGCAGGTCATTCCATGAATTTCAACTTCTATTGTCTTGGCATTGGCTGAAAATGTAATAAATAAAGTTGCAAGTAATGGTAATAATAATTTTTTCATCGTTTAATCCTCTTTTATAGGTCTAGGACGTTTCGAATTGGTAATAAGAGATAACTAGTGAAAAAGCCAATAAACCAGATCATTGAACTTATCCAAAAAATTCTTTTATTCCATTGTTTCGATTTTTTACAAAGGGCTGCTAAAGCAGGTTCAGAAGGACAATGCTGATTAGGCCGCCAGATAACCCAAGCTAAAACTAACAAAATTAGAGCCGCTACTGATAGTGTCCAAACCTTGTATTCAGCAAGAAATATTAGCCCTGGTATGTTGTAATTTAAACTGGCAACTACCGCACCAAAACCTAAGGTCACTAACAAAATAGGCAAGGCACAACACAACAATGTTCCACTAGCCACGAAAAGTGTTATCCACCTAAGGTAAGGTTTGTCTGTTATTTTATTTTCATACATTTTAGCCCCCACAGCCCGAACATGAACCACTTTCTTGTATGGGTGGACATGGAACTGACCCATAGGAGCAAAAGACGCAACAATCCCCCTTAAGAGGTTTTAGTAGTCTTTTACAAGCAGCACATTCATGAAACCACAGGCAAGCATCTATTGGCATTTCAAGTAACTCTTTATGCTTACACTCAGGGCATGTTAGTTCTGAGTCAGTGATAATTTCGGTCATAGACAACCCTTAATGAGTTTATGTTAGTATAGAACCTGTAGTAACTATAGGTTCAAGGGTTTTGTATGAATAATGTAAAATATTCTATTGGTCAGCTTGCCAAAGAATCAGGCTGTAAGGTTGAAACTGTTCATTACTATGAAAAAATAGGGTTAATGCCTGAACCACCAAGAACTGAAGGGGGACACCGGGTGTTTGCCTTATCTCATGTAAAGCGGTTGAATTTTATCAGACGCAGCCGAGAGCTAGGTTTTAAGATTGAGCAGATTAAAGACCTGCTTAAGTTTATTGATGAGCCTAATCACTATTGTGGTGAAGTTAGGGCTATGGCAATGCTACAAGCTAGAGCTGTACAAGAGAAAATAGACGATTTACAGCGTCTTCAATTAGCATTAAACGAAATGGTTATTAAATGTAAAGGTAGTAATAACTCTATAGATGACTGCCCTATTGTAGATGCACTATTTACCAAAAAAGCAACAGGGCAACAATAAATGAAAGACTTGAAATGGTTGCTTGTCGCTCAAAGTTAACATCAAATGATGGAAGGTCAACGCCACCACAGCGGCCGTTCACGTAATTACTTTGGCATGACTTCAAAATGCCATGAGCAGCCTAACGATAGGAACTTAATCAGCTAATTTCTTTAAACCAAAATTATCAATTGCTTTCTTTAATATTTGATTGCTAATGCTATCGCCTTTTTAATTCGATAGTTGTTCAGCTTTTTGAAATGAGATAATTTTTCCAAACTCACCGTATAAGATTTTCCGTTATAAATAACACTTTCTTCAGTAAAGTAAATTTCAATAATTTCTTGTTGCTCGTGTAACATCAATAATAATATTGTCTGGCGATGAAGAGACTACTTGACCAGGCATTAGGTAGTAATGTGAAAAGTCGCTGTTTGCACAACCAGTGAGTACTACTGCAAAACGACAAGTGCAATTGCTGTAGATATTTTAGTTAACATAATTAATTCCTTTTTAAAGAGTTTTGATTGAATTTAACGTTTTCTTTTAATCGAACCTGGAGGTGTTCTATGACAGCTCCAAGGTTTATGTTCGAAATTATCTTTGGTATTTTGATCACAAAAGTTGTAATAACCTTCTTTCGTGTGAGTCCACCAATCATCATGGATATCGACGCCATGTTTTCTGATAACTTCTTCAATGCCGTCAAGATTCAAATTAACCGCATCGTAAGCTAAATGAATAGACTCTTTATTTCGATTGAATGAGACTTCATCTAAGCCGAACATTTGGTCTATTTCTTCAACTAATACAGCAATATTTTTCTCTGTTACATTTGTGAGTCTTAGATTTCTAACGACTAAACTATTTTCTCTAACTCCAACTCTATGATCTAAGTCGGTCATAATTTTCTCCTCAATTGATTGTTATGTTTTCGTTGGTTATTACTCATTATCTTCTCCTTAGGAACTATCCCTCAAAGTATCAATGAAGTTAAAATCACTAATTTGAGCAGCTGTTTGTTGGTAAACCCATAACAATTCATCGACACTTGTAATGGCTACAAGTCCTTCACTATCTAACCCAAGGTCTGCTGTTTTCATGATCAAATGCGCAACCTTCTGTGCATGTACGTCAGTGGTATACACTTCAATTTGTTTATGTGTCACTAGGCCATCTTTAGAATATGTATTACAATAACTTCCTCTACCACTCACAGGATGAATGGTAAAACCTTTTACCCCATGTGCGCAGAGAGCCTTTGCCACATTATCTAATTGCATCTCATTTATAATCGCTGTTATTTTTTTAATATTCATAATTTCCCCCTTTACCTAATCAACAATCAAAGTGCCGCTATACATCTTCATTGGGCAATGAAACAAATACTCACCCGGCGACATAGACGGCAAATCAACAACTCTAGTTGTATTCAACGGTAGCTCTTCACTTATTTCAAATTCAGGAAATAGCACTGTCGCTGCACAAGGACTCCCATCTTTACGTAAAAATTGGAGAGATGTTTTTTTCCCTGCCTCAACCTTTATTCTTGATGGTTGATAAATACCGTCATTCACAATTATCGTAATATTTTCTGATCTTGTATCAACAGCTTTAGCGGGTTTATATAACCAAAACCACCAAATAATGAGTCCTATTAGTACTAACCCCAATAAATTAATTATCATCATTTCATTTACTCCTTCATCTCTGCTTTAGTGCTCTTGAGGCTTAAATAATCTCAATCGATTTGCATTACTCACAACGGTCAAAGAAGAGAATGCCATTGCAGCTCCCGCTATTACTGGATTCAACATCAATCCGAAAATTGGATACAGTAATCCCGCCGCAAAAGGAACCCCTGCAACATTGTAAATAAATGCACCGAAAAGATTTTGTTTGATATTGCGAAGTGTTGCTTTACTAACCGCTATGGCATCTGCAAGCCCGTGTAATGAACCTCTCATCAAGGTAATATCAGCACTCTCAATAGCGACATCAGTTCCTGTACCAATGGCAAATCCAACATTGGCTAAGGCCAATGCTGGTGCATCATTAATACCATCTCCCGTCATGCCTACTATTTCACCTTGTGCTTGAAGCTCAGCAACTTTATTTGATTTTTCTTCTGGTAATACTTCGGCAAAGACCTCTGTAATTCCGACTTTTTTGGCAACCGCATATGCAGTCGCTCCATTGTCCCCAGTTAGCATAACCACACGGATACCACTAGCCTGAAGCCTTTTAATCGCTTCAACAGAGTCTTTTTTAATTGGATCAGATACTGCGATAATTGCGGTGAGCTTTTTATCAATAGCCAAATACATCGGTGTTTTGGCTTCATCGGCAAGCTGCTGTGCTTTAGCAACAAATCCATTTAGGTGTACACCATTTTTCAACATCAACTTTTGATTACCAAACAGTAATTGATGTCCATTGAATTGTGCTTTTACGCCATGTCCTGCAATCGCTTGAAAGTCGCTAACATTTTCAAGATCAATTTCTCGTTCAATTGCGGAATCAACGATTGCTTGTGCTAGTGGATGTTCAGAGCCACTCTCTATACTTGCGGCAGCGGTCAAAATGTATTTTTCTGTATAGGTGTTATCCGCAATAAGAATATCAGTTACTTTTGGTGCACCCTCGGTAATTGTCCCTGTCTTATCTAGAATCATTGCGGTAATTTTTGAAGCCGTTTGCAATGCTTCACCATTACGTATCAACACGCCAGCCTCAGCAGCTTTACCAACGCCAACCATGACTGACATAGGTGTTGCCAACCCAAGCGCACAAGGACAAGCAATAATTAATACAGTGGTAGCTGAAATAACCGCAAAGGCAACAGTAGGATCAGGACCAAAGTTCAACCAAATTAATGCGCTACTAATAGAGATAATCATGATCACAGGAACAAAATACGCTGAAATAATGTCGGCTAAACGACCTATTGGAGGTTTAGAGTTTTGCGCCCTTTTAACCATATTAATAATTTGTGCTAATGCAGTATCTTTACCGACTCTCGTGGCTTTAAATAGAATAGAACCTGATTTATTTAGCGTACCTGCAACGATTTCATCATTTTCAACTTTCTCAACAGGCATTGGTTCGCCCGTTAACATCGATTCATCTATTGAAGTGTGTCCTTGCGTTACAATACCATCTACTGGAATTTTTTCTCCAGGTCTTACCCGTACAATATCATTGAGTAAAACCTGATCGATTGCTATATCAATTTCTTTCTGATCACGCACAACACGTGCAGTTTTAACCTGCAAACCAATTAAGCGTTTTATTGCTTCACTCGTTCTTCCTCTTGCTTTCACTTCAAGCGCTAGCCCTAGATTGATTAACCCGATAATCATTGCCGTTGCTTCAAAATAGACGTGACGTGCCATCTCTGGCAATGCCATAGGAAAGAACACAACTATCATTGAATAAATCCAAGCAGTGCCTGTTCCTAGCGCAATTAAGGTATCCATATTGGCGGTATGATTTACAAATGATTTCCAAGCACCAATGTAAAAATGTTTACCTGCAAAATACATAATGGCTGCACATAAAATGCCGATAAATAGCCATACACCTCGTTCCAACGATGTTTCAACGGTCATCGGACCGCCCAAAATGCTATAAATCATCAAGGGAACACCAAGACCAAGGGCAATCCACATTTTCCTCATTAAACTTGTGTAGTAGTGTTGGTCAGCAACTTCTTTTTCATCCAACAATTCATCGTCGCTAGTATCGTTTGTGCTTCTCGCGTTGTAGCCTATCGTTTCAATAGCCTTGATAAGAACATCAGCCCCTACTTCTCCGGTTATAGAAACCGTTCGTAGTGCAAAATTCATTTCCGCACTATCTACACCATTAATATTGTTTAATGCTATTTCAATCTTACCGACGCAACTTGCACATCCAGCTCCCTCAATAATCAATTCTTGAGTCTTAATACGGGTAGTGCCCTCAGTTAATCTATTCATTATTACCTCCTTGGCGAGAATCACCTTCAATAAGGTGACAAATCATGTGCCCTGTGGGGGCTTTATTTGGTTTACTCTGCCAATCATCAATGGCATTTTTTAGCTTTTCTCTTAATAACAATGTTGCTTGAAACTGCTTTTCCGTTTCAGCAAGACGATGTTCAACAATCTCTCTAACCAATGGGCAAGCGGTATGACCTTTATCAGATTCAATTAAAATATTTTTGATCTCGTCTACTGAAAAATCTAATTGTCTAGCACTCAAAATAAATTTAAGCCTATGCTGCACCTTTTTATCATAGGTCTTATAACCATTATCAGGGCTTTTGATCGGAGTAATAAGCCCAATTCTGGTGTAGTAACGCACCGTATCTGGCGTTGTATTCATAGCCTTCGCTAACTCAGTTACTCTCATCACAACAGTCCTTTTCATAACATTCAAACAAAGTGTTTTTTAATAACCTATGATTAGCTTACACCTGTGTCTAAGACACAGGTCAAGTGAAAACATGAACTTTTAAAAAAGCGGCTCAGCCCAAGAATTAATAGCTAAAACTTACGTTTAATCTGTTTTGTTAGAATCAAAAACTAATTTGACCAATGGATATGGGCTATTTTCCATTTCCCTTCTTCTTTTAGAAGAACCATACTTTCCATGCCTTCGCTATTAATATCTTTCCCTTTGTATTGCCCAGTCGATTTATTTCTAGACATAGAGTAAGCAACATCACCGATGACTTTTACTTGTTGCTCTAAGACTTGGGTAGTAATGTCTGCCAAATATTTCATGTCTGCAAGCATATGATGTTCCGCATATTGATCAGCGGTTCTTTCCACACGCCCACCTTCAAAAATTATCACATTATCAGCCAATAAAGATCTCGCTTTTGTTCTGTTGCCTGACTTGATCGCATGATGAAACTGAGCAATGATTTTACCCGCCTCAGTTTCACCTACTGAATTTTCAGAAACGGCTTTAGATTTACTTATGTTGTTATTATGAGCAAATCCATGAAAGCTCATTGTTGTGAACAATAGTAAAGTCGTTATTAATAGATTTGGCATAGCTTTCATAGGCTTCTCTTAATATGTTGTGGTTAATGATCATTCGATTGCTGTAAGTATTTGATATTGCTCTGGTGTTAACGTAGGTAATTTTTTTATAAATGCCACCATTGCCCAAATACGTTCATCCTCGTGAGTTTTACCCCAAGCAGGCATACCAGACGCTTTAATACCATGCTTGATCACCCAGAAGTTTTTGCGAGCGGCTTGCGTATCATCGCCATGTTCATGACCTTTATGACTTTCAGCAGCAATGGTTAAATTGGGTGGTGCTGGGTATAAACCTAAGCTCATATCACTTTCTTTTTGTCCTGGAGCTAAATGACAACTAGAGCACATAAATTCATAATCTGACCCACCTGTTAATAACAAGTCAGGATCTTCTAAGTCAGGTACCTCAATATTTTGAGCTGCCTTTGTTATTGAGTTTTTTCTGGTTTCTTCTAAAACCCAATAAACAAAATCACTGTGAGGTTCATCAGCAGCTACATCGACAACTCCTGAATACATGACTGTCGCCGCGACTCCTAATCCCAAAACTACAAATAGCAGTAGTAATTTAAGCATTTTCATAGCTTTACCTTCTTTAGTTATAAATCACTTAGCACATTATTTTGCGCCAAGTGTATTCTCAAATTCAATTAATGATTATCGTGACCATCTTTTTTCATGTTGTGATCAGCCATTTCTGTCATTTTGCTGTGGTCCATTTTTTTACCCATTTTACTGTGGTCCATCTTGTCGCTTGATGTTTCAGCTTGTTTCATACATTTTTTCATCATGGCGATAGCAACGGGATCCTTCATATCCATCTTGCTGTGATCCATTTTGCTACAATCAGCTTTTTCAGCCTTTTTTGCATGCATACTGGGGTCATGTGCTGTAGCTGCCATTGATAAAGTAATTGTTGGTATTAATACCAAAGCGATTTTAGTTAAAGTTTTCATGGTTTACTCCTACATTAGTAATTAAGGTTTTCTAGCTAAATTCATCAAATGCAATGTTATTTGCATTAACGTTCTTCGTTTTTAACAAATCAATGGTCACAGACATCATGTTGGGAGGTCCACATAGATAAAATTCCATACCTTCAATTTGGCAAATACTGTTAATATTTAATTTTAGTAAGTCTTGAACATAACCTTTAGCTCCAGACCATTCATTGGACGGTCTGGATAATACAGGGTAGTAATGGAAGTGAGGATGGCGTTTTGATAACTTGAAAAACTCCTCTTTATATAACAAATCATTCTCTGACCTGGCACCATAGAAAAAATAAATATCTTTATTTGCATTTCTACCTTTATGCGTCTGATTTAGTTGTTCTTCTATCAAAGATTTTAAAGGAGCCATACCAGAACCCGCACCAATCAAAACCATAGCTTTGTTACTCGGTGGTTTTGCGTAAAAGCTTTCAAATGGTCCTACTGCTTCTATTATTTGCCCTAATCCTAAATTGCATAGGTAACTAGAGCCGACACCAGGAAGTACACTTTTATTTGGAGAATTCTGAATTTTTATTGTAAATACTAATTCATCCGTTCCTCCTTCAATTTGTCCATTACCATTTGCCAAAGAGTAGCTTCGGCTACAAGCTTTATGCTCATATTCCAAATGGTCAATATGATGCCAGTGCGGCTTTAAACTTTCTGGCAGACGCTGTGGAATAGACACTCCTTTAGCAGCAGGGATGAAAAAGCGCATATGTGCTCCTGCTTTAAAAGGAAGTCGATATCCACCAACAACTTTGAAACGAAGCTCTTTCATAAATGGGCTAACAAATTCACTATGTGTTAACTCCAATAAGTGTTTTTTTGCATCTGTGACATCAACAAGTGTTAACTGCTCAGCTTCACAGCCATTATGCTGACAAGCTAAACGATAACCTTGTTGCAATTGTTCATCAGTAAAATGAACATGATCTGCTGAGGTGATTTTCACTTTATTATCAAAACGTACTTTACATTGTCCACAGGTACCACCGCCGCCACACGTTGACGACAGAGCAATATCATGCTCAATTAACCCATCCAGCAAGTTTGCTTTAGTAGACACCTCAAACTCGCCCATAGACTGATGATGCTTATCAAATAGCGTTAATTTACGGGTTTTTCGTCCCAAACTGATTTTATATTGTCCATTTAGACCTAGTTCAATAGTCCAAATTAAACCTGTTAAGGAAAAAAACAGCGTGAAAATAGCAAAAATAATTATTTGAACATTATTAAAACTTCCTTCACTACCATAATCCATAAAATGCAGCATAAAGAAGATATCAGCAAAGCGTTTATCATCGTTACTATGCTTAACAACCCGACCTGAGCCAGCATCTATATAAACACTAGTATTAATGAAATCAGCGTAATTGATTTGCCAAACGTCATTCTGCTCACGAGGAATATCGTCATAAGGTGGAGATAATTTAACTACACTTTTAATTACCCCCTCTCCTTTATAGGAAGCTTGCGCCAATTTACTAGCTAACTTTTCATCAATAACTAATGACTTACCTGTATAAGCATCAGCCAAAGAGTAATTGTTGTTAAAATGGCTATATAATCCTTTTTGATGAGTTAATAAATAATAAGGTTGTTCTAACAAAGATATTTGTTTTAAGGATACTGCCAGCTTAGATCTAGATAACACCAGTTGAGGCTCTACTAATCGACTTATATCAATCTGAGCGATAGCTGGACTTTGACGAAATTGATTACCAGATGCCTTTTGATGATCCATTATGTTGAAATATAAGCCAGTGCCTAACCAAATCAATAGCTGCAAACCAACCAATAACGACAACCACTTATGAAATTTTTTAAGGAGTAACATTATTTTGCTATTCCTATACTTGCTTTAGCTGAATGAGCTGCGTTCAAAGTCTTTGTTTCTCTACTTTTAAAGATAATGAAATAACTTAATACTCCACCAAATATTGACGCCAATATTGAAAACAAGGTAAACCAAAACAATAATTGGTTACTAGGATCTTCATCTTCATAATCCATCACATGCAAACTAAACATCAAATCAAAAAAACGCCAAAACTCATGCCGCTTAGTTACTAGCACTCCTGTTTGAGCAGATATATAAATTGATGGACTGCCAAAGTCGTTAAAATTAATACGCCATGCAGGTAAAGCACGACGACTTAGTTCAAACGGCGGGTTTTCCTGAATGAGTTCAACTTCAGCCACGGCTCCTTTACCACTATAATAATGTTGAGCGGCTCGAATCGCATTAACCTCATTTAGTGGAGAAAGCTGCTGACCTGTTTGTGCATCAACGAGATATTTATTATCCCCTTGCTTAAAACGATAAACGGCTCGATCAATAAAAACCTCT
>MAAC01010451.1_pt1 | contig 60535 bp, 53 predicted proteins | sample 1115981 | NCBI WGS metagenome assembly MAAC01 (sample SAMN04961126, study PRJNA320927) | seawater metagenome | isolation source: sample BD02T64 sea water enriched with oil for 64 days | place: USA:Gulf of Mexico | collected 2013-07-27 | reverse complement strand
GCTAATGCCTCAAGAAGATGAAATAGAATAATCAAAAGGAGGGTAATTAATTTCAGCCTTTAATTACCCTCAATTATTTTATGACGATAATTGGATTACTTGTATATAAGACAGCAGTCATTCAAATAAGCGCATATAGCTTACACATCGATATTTTGATGTAACGCAGCCCCGGGACATTGAATAGAGAACTGAGCTTTCCCAATACAATTCAAGCACTGCTACCCTCTTTAACACTTCACGAAACCTAAGGTGTAAATACTCTAAAGTGCAAACTTTTCCGAAAGCTTCTTAAGTGTTGCCAGGGTGATTTCTAATTCCTTTTCATCTATCTCACTTGAATGTTTATTCGCCCATGGAATCTGCTGCTGCTGCAATGTTGTATATACTTTTTTTCCATCAACGGCTAAAGAGATTAATTTTGCGCGTTTATGCTTTGGATTATCGATAAATACCAGTAACCCCTCTTTATGCATGCTATCCACTAACCTCTGCACTGCCTGACGGCTTTGCCCCATTACACGTGCGATTTGCGGGACAGTCAGAGCAGTGTCCGACCTTTCAAGTGCCCCAATGATTTTCCACCTGGCACTGCTCAGCCCGTATATCTGAGTAATTCTGTCCCCTTCAGTGGTTAGTAATCCACTAAATTTAAATGTTTCTAAAACTATTTCGGTGAATGCATGGCCTTGTCGCGTGAGTTTCATAGGGTGTCCTTAAACATTTGACAACACCTTGTCATATATTTAATATGACAACATGTTGTCGAGCATAATAGCGAAGCTAGATCACAGAAGCAAATAATCCAGCTTATAGGCTGTACCTTATCTACTTTGTAGTTAGCGACTTCATTTACATCCAATAGGGAATTAATCAGCAATTCGTCAGGAGATAATATGCAACAAATTAATAAAGTTATTCAATGTTTAATCATAGCCTTAAACAGCGCATTCATTGGGGCTATGCTTATAATTGCATTAGTAATTGTGCCTTTTTGGCAAACGACACAAGCCAGCGATTTTCTGGATTGGTTCTCCCTTTACAGCCCAACTATAGGAAAACTGATGATACCCTTTGGCCCAGGCGTTTTAATGTTGACTGTCATTGTCTTTTTCATAGATGGAACAAACAAAAAGTTATGGGGGTTGACCATTGGGTTCTTATTGGCAAATGTGTTGTATTTTCCGATCTATTTTTTACCTACTAACGCCTCTTTTGCCGAGCAAACAATCGCAATTAATGATGTTAGTACAGAGCTATCAACCTGGTTAGGTTTTCACTGGCACAGAATATTTTTCGCCCTTGCAGCATTAATCACCTCTATTTTGGCGGTTGTTAAAATTCAACCCAGAATAAGAACAACACAGCAAGCCAAGGGAATTTCAGTTCAATGAACTATCAATTAATCGCGTAATCGAGAAGCCGAGCCCTCTGTCGCGTAACGCAGGGGGTATCCGTACAGGGCGTTTCTACTGAAATAGTGAAATTTAAGACCGTGAACAAATTATGTTAATTTTGCGTGACTAAGCCTTAAAACCCCCATTAATTAGCCTAAACATCAGTCACAAGCAGAAAATCACCCCTGCATAGTTACCGGTAATTGGGTACTGCGCTTCACCTCACTCATCGCCACACTGGTATTAAACGCCTGCACTCCGGGCAACTTAGACAACTGTTCTCTGTACAAGCGCTCATAGCCGGCTATGTCAGTTGTGACGATTCGCAATAGAAAATCGACATTGCCGAGCATTACATAACACTCAGTGATCTCGCTGATTGTTTTAACTTCGCGCTCAAAATTCGCCAGTTCCCCGTTGGCGATTAATTTCACCTCGGCATAAATGACAAGGTTTAGGCCCAGTTTTGCCGGGTTTAAAATAGCGGTGCGCTGTAAAATATAGCCTTCATCTTCAAGGCGTTTTATTCTCCGCCAACAGGGGGGTTGGGACAGGTTAACCCGCTCGGCAACTTCAGAGACGGAGATACTAGAATCCGCTTGTAATAACTGCAAAATCTGCTGATCTATCTTGTCTATTTTCATTATTTTTACTCACATACACACAAAGCTTTACTATTCTTAAAATGGATTTTAACTTAGGTTTTATCACAAAAGGTAATAAATATACCCATACCTATAATTATGAGTATATTTTATATCGAACACCCCTATTACAGCAAAAAACTTAAATAATTTCTACCGACTAAAACAGGTATATTTTTAGCTAATAATAAAACATCAACCTTACACAAGAATCGATGCCTTGGGCATTAAGGGTAAATCATGTCAGTTTTTTCACATATCGAGTTTGATAATCACGAACAAGTTGCCTATTTCACCGATGAGCAAAGTGGACTAAAGGCAATTGTTGCCATCCACAATACCAAACTCGGCCCCTCACTCGGCGGTTGCAGAATGTGGCCTTATGCCAGTGATGCAGAGGCATTGACTGATGTATTGCGCCTATCTCGTGGCATGACCTATAAATCGGCGATATCCGGTTTGCCTCTGGGCGGTGGTAAGTGTGTGATTATTGGCGATCATCGCAAACATAAGAGCGACGCGCTACTTAAGGCACTGGGCAAGTATTTACAAGGGTTATCCGGTGCCTATATAACTGCCGAAGATTCAGGTACTAGCGTTGCCGATATGAAGGTGATCGGCACTACTACAGAATTTGTCGCTGGAGTTTCTGAGAGCGGCGAACACGGTGGCGATCCCTCCCCCTCAACTGCCTACGGTGTTTTTGTCGGCCTCAAGGCCGCTGTCGCTCACAAGCTACAACGCCAGGACTTAACCGGTTTAACCGTTGCCGTACAAGGGGTTGGCAACGTCGGTTTGCACTTGTGCAAATATTTGAAAGAGGCCGGTGCCCAGTTGATTGTCGCTGATGTTTTTGCCGCGAACGTACAGCGCGCTGTGGATCAGCTCGGCGCAACGGCCGTTGATCCGGATCAAATATACGCAGTACAAGCCGATATTTTCGCCCCCTGCGCTATGGGTGGCATTATCAACTCACAAACGTTAGAAGTGCTACAGGCAAAAGTGATTGCCGGGGCCGCTAATAATCAGCTGTCGCGACCGGAAATCTCTGCGCAACTGGAAAGTAAAGGCATACTGTACGCCCCTGATTATGTAATCAACGCCGGCGGTATCATCGATATTGCCTATCAACGCAGCGGCGAAAGCGCCGAAGCCCTTAAAGCGCATATCGAATCTATTGCCGACACTTTAACCAGCATCTTCAATCGGGCAGAGCTTGAGCAGCTGCCGACAGAAGTGGTGGCTAATCGCATTGCCGAAGAGCGTTTTAAGTAAAGTTTAACTATTAGCAATACTTAGTCTCTCAATAGTGGCCTGCCGTTATTGAGAATAACAATAAAAAATAACTGATCATTCAGACATTTGGAGATCCCAAGTGCGCGAAAGAGAGGAAGATTTAATGACCGACAAACAACCCGTTGACACTGCGATCCAGTATCAGTCGAAACTTTTTGTTCCCCAGGCGTCATCGCGTCCTGAAACCACCCCGGATTTTTCGCATATCGAAATTCCCAGTCCTATAGCCAGCCATCGCCCGGATGTGTTGAGCGAAGCTATCGACATCCAGGATTTGGCCTATGGTTTGGTGCGAGTACTCGGGGATGACAATTTAGTGGCAGGCCCCTGGGCACCGGATCTATCGCCAGATAAATTACTGCAAGGTCTTAAACATATGATGCACGTGCGTGCTTTCGATAACCGCATGTTTAAGATGCAGCGTCAGGGCAAGCTGTCTTTTTATATGAAATGCACCGGTGAGGAAGCCGTAGCAGTCGCTCAGGGGATGGCTTTAAAGCCTTCAGATATGTTATTTCCCAGTTACCGCCAGCAGGGATTGTTGTTTGTTCGAGACCACTCGATTGTCGATATGATGTGCCAGTGTCTGTCCAATGCCAAAGACAATATAAAAGGTCGGCAGATGCCGATTTTTTACAGTTCGAAAAAGCACAATTTCTTTTCCCTGTCCGGAAATTTAGCCACCCAATACTCCCAAGCGGTTGGCTGGGGCATGGCCTCTGCTTACAAAGGCGAAGACAACGTCGCCGTCTCTTGGGTTGGCGATGGTACAACTGCTGCTGCCGATGTCTATCACGCACTGGTATTTGGCTCCACCTATAAAGCGCCAGTTATTCTCAACGTGGTTAACAACCAGTGGGCTATCTCGACACCCCAGTCTTTTGCCAGCACCGGCAGTACTTTTGCGGCGCGCAGTATCGGCCTTAGCATCCCCGGCATCAGAGTCGACGGCAATGACTTCCTGGCTGTTTACGCTGTTACACAATGGGCAGCTGAGCGGGCACGTAAAGGCGGCGGCCCCACCTTTATCGAACTTTATACCTATCGCACTGAAGGTCACTCTACCAGCGATAATCCCGATGCCTATCGCGGCAAAAACGAAGCCAGCTTCTGGCCACTGGGCGATCCTATCGAGCGTTTGAAAGAGCATTTAATTGCTATAGAGCAATGGAGTGAAGAGCAACACCAGGCACTGCAAAGCGAGCTGACCGACGAAATCACCAAAGATTGGAAAGAAGCTCTGTCGCACGGCTCACTCGATAATGGCCCACACTGGCCGGTCACTAGCATGTTTGAGGATGTGTTCAAAGAGATGCCGCCGCACTTAGTAAAACAAAGCAAGCAGATAGGAGTTTAAGACATGGCTAAAATGAATATGATTCAGGCACTCAACTCCGCCATGGATATTGCCATGGACCGCGACCCAAACGTATTGGTGATGGGAGAAGACGTGGGCTATTTTGGCGGTGTTTTTCGCTGCACCGACGGCTTGTATAAAAAATACGGCTCACATCGCGCTCTTGATATGCCAATCGCCGAGGGCGGTATTATGGGCGTCGCAATCGGCATGGGTGTTAACGGCTTGCGCCCAATAGTAGAGATACAGTTCTCCGATTACATCTACCCCGCTATCGACCAAATAGTCTCAGAACTCGCACGCTTGCGCCATCGCAGTGGCGGTGAATATTTTGCCCCAGTGGTTATACGCGCCCCTTGTGGTGGCGGTATTCGCGGCGGACAAACTCATTCCCAGAGCCCCGAGGGCATCTTTACTCACGCCTGTGGTTTAAAAACGGTGATGCCCTCTAACCCCTACGAAGCAAAAGGTCTACTGATCGCCGCCATTGAAGACGACGATCCGGTGATATTTTTTGAGCCAAAACGTATCTACAATGGCCCTTTTGATGGCGATCACAACAAGGCCGCCTCGCCCTGGAGTGCGCACCCACTCGGTGATGTACCCCAAGAGCACTACAAGATTGAAATTGGCAAAGCCAACGTTTTAGAGCCTGGCTCTGCTGTAACCGTCATCACTTATGGCAACATGGTGCATGTCGCACAAGCGGCTATCAAGAACAGTGGTATCGACGCTGAACTGATTGATCTGCGTACTTTAATCCCCTTAGATATCGACACTATTAAAGCCTCAGTGCAAAAGACTGGCCGTTGTGTTGTGGTGCACGAGGCAACCTTAACCAGTGGCTTTGGTGCCGAGATTTTATCGCAAGTACAAGAGGAGTGCTTCTGGCATTTAAAAGCGCCGATTGAGCGGGTTACCGGCTGGGACACCCCTTACCCGCACGCCTTTGAATGGGAATACTTCCCCAGTCAGGAGCGCATTACTCAGGCGATGTTACGCACTTTGGAGAGCAACTAATGAGTCATTACAGTTTTAAATTGCCCGACTTAGGTGAAGGTATCGTGGTCTCGGAAGTGGTCGAATGGCATGTTGCTGTTGGCGATCAGGTGGATGAAGATCAACACATCTGTGATGTTATGACCGATAAAGCGGTAGTGGAGGTGACCTCGCCGGTTACCGGCACTGTAGAAAAACTGGCCTGTGATGCGGGTATTGAAATTCCCGTAGGCAGTGAGTTGATCTTGTTTGCCACTGCAGCAAATAACAGCGCTGCTAATGATAGCTCAGCAGCTGATGATACTGAGCCAACCACCCCTTTTACTAAACCGACAACTGTTGATAAACCAGCAGCGGACGTCGCTGCTGTTAACACAGCGTCACAATCGCCTGACAACGTCTTGACTACACCAGTGACAAACCGCCTGGTACTTACCTCACCTTCAGTGCGCAAGCGCGCTCGCACTGAAAACATTGATTTAAGTATCGTCGCAGGCTCTGGTGCATCAGGTAGAATTAATAATTCTGATCTGGAGGCCTTTATCGCCGCAGGCGGTGCGCAAGTAAGCCTTGCTGCGACTAAACTCTCTTCTACTAATACCACTACCGAGGTCAAAATCAGCGGCCTGCGTCGTATCATCGCGCAAAAGATGCTGCAGGCAACTAACAACATTCCTCATTATGCCTATATTGAAGAAGTTGATTTAACCGCACTTGAAGCGCTGCGTAAACACCTCAACGACAACCGCAAACCTGAACAGCAAAAACTGACACTGCTGCCTTTTATCATGCAGGCGCTAGTCAAAGTCGTAGCAGATTTCCCACACTGCAATGCGCACTACAATGCAGAGCGCGAAATACTCACTCAGCACAGTGCTGTGCACGTGGGTATTGCCACTATGACACAACAGGGATTGATGGTTCCGGTCGTCAAAGATACTCAATCGCTGGATATCTGGGGTACTGCCGCACAGATGGCACAAGTCACTGAGCTGACCCGCGCAGGTAAAGCCAACAGTGCACAACTCAGTGGATCAACCATCACTATCACTAGTTTAGGTGTTATTGGTGGCATCGCCACGACGCCGATTATCAATGCTCCTGAAACCACGATTGTCGGCATTAACAAAATGCAGCAGCGCCCGGTGGTAATTGATGGACAGATCGTTATCCGCAAGATGATGAACTTGTCATCTTCTTTTGATCACCGGATAGTGGATGGCTACGATGGCGCCTTAATGATTCAGGCACTCAAGTCTCTGCTGGAGAACCCAGGGGCGATCTTCGTTTAATTTACCCTTTGAAAAGTTGAATCGATGGATAATAGTTGTTTTTCGCGTTGATGATCAAAGATAAACAAAAGCAGCCGCCTGGCTGCTTTTTTCTTTAGCCTTTGTCATTCACTCATTTTCTCAGGCAAGCACAACTGCACTACCCACCCGGATATAAACATCGCTATACCGACAAACCAAAACGGCGTTATTAAATCTTGTGACCACTGCGCCATCAGACCCATGATCAATGCGCCAATGGCGTAACCGGAATCTCGCCAAAAACGATACACGCCAATTAAACTGGCTCGATACTGAGCAGCCGAAAAATCACCTACGGCTGCCCCTAAGTTCGGATAGAGCATCGCCATTCCCACCCCTATCAGCGCCGCTTCCAGGCTCCACAGTCCAATGGATTGAGTCAGTGGGATGGCTATAATACCAGCCCCGCACAGCCACATACCCCAGACTATCAAAGCTTTTCGACCAATTTTGTCTGACAGGGGCCCTGTAATCAATTGGCTGGCGCCCCATACAACACCGTAGATGGCGATAATAGCACCGGATTCAAGCAGTGATAGGCCCTGAGAAACAAAATATACCGGCAGAAAAATCCAGACGATGGCATCGGTAAATTTTTCCACCAGCCCCGCCTGATTCAGCGCCATTAATGGTTTACTTTGCAGCGAAGCTAATTTGAACAATTGCGACAATGATTTTTGCTCACTACTGTGTACTGTATTGTGACCTTTTGACTGCTGGTAGTGCAAATTCGCCCAGGGCAAAGTTTCTACTATGCTGATTTTAGCCAACAGCAACCCCAATAAAATCACAGTTAAACTGAAATAAAACAGCCCCTCTCTAACCGCAAACTGAGTCACTATATAAGCCGTGATTAACCCGGCTATACCTACTGCTGCGTAACCGGCGAACTCATTAACACCGTTTACCAGGCCTTTTTGACCGCTTCTGGCCAGATCCAATTTGCTGTTCAGCGCCATCGACCAACATAAACCTTGGTTAATCCCCAACAAAACAGTACTAAAGATAATCCAGTTCCAATTGGGTGCGTATAAAAAAACAAAAGGTATCGGCAGTGCAACAATCCACCCAAGAATCAGAATATTCTTGCGACCATGGCGCTCACTGAGCTTTCCGGCAAACAAATTCATCAGCGCTTTAACTATGCCGAATACCACCACAAACGAAGCCAGTAAAAAGAATGCCCGATCGGCCAGAGCGAATTCAGATTCTGCCAATGCGGGAACTACAATCCGAGTCATGCCGATGGTTAACCCCACCAGAAATATCTGCAGCAGCTGAAGACTGAATTGGCCAAGATTTTTTTGTATGCCATGTTCAATCCCCGATGTTTGAGGATTTAATGACTCATTTTTGGCTCTAGTGTTAACAAGGCTATGCGCCATTAGCTGCTCCTAATAAAACAAGTTGATTAAAGAGTAGCAAATTAAATTTTATTATTCAATTGACTGATTGAATGTATGTATTTTGCACAGCGTTTTTTAACCCTACGTACTAAGAAACCAAGCACTCTCTGGGCTCTCTACATTGATTGAGCGCCTTTGCTAACACGCTTTCAAACAGACTTATCTTGCCGCTTTTAACGGGCAAAACAGATAATTGAATTGTAACTGTTAGAGGTTCCAGCTAACATTCAATCACTTGATTGAATTTGGTACTATTGAGTTATGAGCCTGATTAAAAAGCAACTATTTGAACAACTTGCCATTATTGCGCACTCTTTGGGATCGCCCCAGCGCGTTGAAATGCTTGACTATCTGGCTCAGGCTGAGTGCGGGGTTGATGAACTAAGCAAGTTAGTCGGTCTAACAGTCGCTAATACTTCCAGGCATTTGTTGATTCTGAAAAATAATGGACTAGTGGTAGTAAGAAAAGCGGGAAAACAGCGATTGTATAAAATCGCCGGAGACGATGTGGTGCTGTTGATCGCCAGTTTGCGTATAACAGCACAAACCCATCTGGCTGAAGTAGACCGTCTGCTGACAAAAATAAGCTCTAATACACTGCATGAAAACACTATAAGCAGCGAACAGCTGGCGGATAAATTTAACGATCAGGATTTATTAATTCTTGATGTAAGGCCTAACAAAGAGTTTTTGCAGGGGCATATTCGCGGCGCTGTTAACATACAACCTCAAGAAATTCCTGAAAAAATCAAACATTTGCCCGCTAATAAAACAGTCGTTGCGTACTGTCGCGGCCCTTACTGCCTGTATTCTTATCAGATGGTCAACTCCCTTAGGGACAACGGCATACAGGCGCTGAGACTGGAACAGGGGTTCCCGGAATGGAAAGCGGCTGGGCTGCCCTGTGAGCTACAGGAAATACTCTGAAGATTTATGGCAGGGGCATCAGACTGATTAATCTATGCTGGGAATATCCTAATGGATTTTATACAGTAGCACCCTCTATAAGCGTTTCACTCAGTACACTGCTCGCATATAGGGTGATTGCTTAAGAGCTTATTACTTAGCAGGTAATTACTTAACAGGTAATTACTTAACAGGTAATTACTTAGCAGGTAATTACCTAGCAAATTATGACTACAGCTTAACTGCAGTCATAATCCAAAAGCGGCTTATCTTACTTCAATAGTCGCAGTCACTATCTCTAGTTTTTTCGAAGTTTTGCCCGACTTGCTGCCGTGCTTCTCTAGGGTTTTCACGACATCCATACCTTTGACTACTTCGCCAAAGATGGTGTGTTTTCCGTCTAACCAGTTAGTTGGGATAAAAGTTAAAAAGAACTGGCTACCATCTGTGCCGGGGCCAGCGTTGGCCATTGATAACAAACCGGGCTTGTTATGCTTAACTGCTGGGCTGAATTCTCCATTGTAATTGTAACCTGGACCGCTGCGACCGGTGCCTGTTGGATCTCCACCTTGAGCCATAAATCCATCAATCACTCGATGAAATACAATGTTGTCATAGAAACCTAAGCGGGTTAAATACAGTGTACTGGATACATGCATTGGCGCTGTTTTTGGTTTTAATTCAATCTCAATTTCACCGACATTGGTCTGCAGTTTCCAGATGTATTGACGGCCTTGAGTAAAGACTTGTTTAGGCGGTTTACTGAGCTTTAGCTTCCAGTTACTGGCTGATTTATCAACATTCTGCTCAGCGATAAAGCCATCGATATTATCCAATGCCATACTTTGCACATCACCGGCGGCGAAAGCATTGATTGAGCCTAAAATGGCAACACCAGCGACCAAGGTTTTAATCCCTTTTAGATACATAATTATTGTTTCCCAAATATTTAGTTGCTTTTTGTACTATAGCTTTAAAATCAAATCACTATAAAGCCGTTATTGTAGCTAGTATTGACTGGAGTTGTTAGGGAGGGTTCAATTTTTTAACATCCATTTACAGTTATGCAGATGTTTTTTGTAACAACCTCAATCAAATCAGTATTTCCATCTGCAAAGCTAGAAGAAGTCCGATTTACAATAGGCTACAATGTCTGATAATAGGCTATTCAATCAGGAGTTGAAAGTGACTATTATCCGCACAACACTTATCGCTATTATGCTGCTTTGTTGTGCCCCGTTAATCGCCAGTACCTCGGCGCTGACCTACCTACAAGAAGTGGGCAACCAGACAGCTGGGGCTGATACAATTGGCTTTTTAGGTGCCGCCATTAAAGAGGCGAAATTCATACAGCAGCATGCATCACTGGCAGTTCAACAAACTGAAAATTTGTCCTTGATTAAAACTCACAGTCGCTATATCGCCGCTGCTCTGGAGGGTCGAGGAATGAGTGCAGAGCCGAATATCGGCTTGATAAAAGCGAGCAGGGGAATTATCAGACAAGTTAAACTGGCCGCAGCTGCCACCGATGCCGGACCCGCGGTAAAAGTCCACTCCATGCACATTGCCACTAGTGCAACAAACACAGTGGCACTGGCTGTGACTATGCTCAAAATCAGCAGGCAGATTGGTGCTACCACTTCTCTGGCAACAGCCGCCTCACTGGCATCACAACTGCAAGATTTTGCAGATATTTTACTCTTGGGCACCGACAGCAACGGCGACGGCAAGATAACCTGGATTAAGTATGAAGGGGGCTTGATGCACTGCCAAAAACATCTGCAATTACTGCGAGCACAAGCGAATTTTTAAGTGAATTATTAAGCGAACATAGCCCCATTGTAAGTCGCTATTATTAGCTGAGCATTCCCTGATAAATGCCCGGCACAGAGCCTGCAATTTCCACAGCACCGACCTTAGCCCGGTAAAACTCTTTTGGGCCGGCCCCACCTATCACAGCGTATCCGTAACCTTGAGCGCGCATAGTTTGCAGACACATAAACAGCAAGCCTTCACCAATGCCCTGCCCTCGACTTTTTTCATCGACTCCTGTTGGGCCAAAAAACCCCTTGCATGTAGCGTCGTAACAGCCAAAACCTAATAGTTGCTGATTAGCAATGGCCAAAACGATTGAACAGGGCTGACGGGCGAATGCAACTTCTGCTTCACTGGCCCATTGCTCACCAAATTTTTCAGCTATCCAAGAGCAGACTAAACGCTTTTCCGGTGCCATTGCCGGGCGTATCTCCACGGCCGCTGCAGCAAGTTTGCCAAACACTTGTGTCTCGGGCAACTGATACAATTTAACTAACATATCTGACATAGTTTTTCTCACTTTACTCGTTTTTGCGCCTTATTGGTTAAGACTGGAAAAGTCATGCACCCTGATAAAATGTTGTGCCGCTACTTCCTTGATTTCACTACTGGTCTGCGCACTGATCTGTCGTATCTTTTCGGCGTTGTGCAAATAAAAGGCCTGCTCGGCACTGACTTCATCAAAGCGCACATGGGCATCAGGTACAGCAGAGAGTAACAATTTGGTATAAAAATGTTGCGGGTTATCTATCACTTTAGCACAGACTCCCCACTCGACAATCTGCCCTTGGTAGAGCACTGCTATATCTTCGGCGAAGTAGCGAGCGGTTGCGATATCGTGAGTAATATACAAGAAGGCGATTCCCTGCTCATCCTTCATCCGCTTCAGCAAATTTAGTACATCGATGCGAATAGAGACGTCTAACATTGAGGTGGGCTCATCCGCCAATACCACTTTTGCCGCAACCGCCAAAGTACGTGCCAGCGCCACTCGCTGACGCTGGCCGCCGGAGAGCTCGTGGGGGAATTTAAAGGCACTGATTTCTGGATCCAGTTCAACCTGGCGTAGAATAGCGAATACCTTATCTTTTAGACTATTTTGGTCGCTGATATGGCCGTGGCGCAGTAGCGGCCGGGCGATATGGTGGAATATTCTATGCGCGGGATTGAGCGAGCCAAAAGGGTCCTGAAAGACCATTTGCACAGCCCGTCGATAAGCCAATGCTTCAGTGCTAGTCTTCTCTCCAAGAATGCTGTCGCCGGCGTAATTGATCTCTCCTGAAGTCGCCTCGTACATTTTCATAATCAACCTGGCCACTGTTGATTTCCCTGAACCGGACTCCCCGACAAGCGCCAGAGCGCGGCCCCGATGCAGATTAAAACTGACATCTCGCAGTGCCTGGACTTTAGTGCGTTTAAACCCCCGGCCCATTTCAAAAGTCTTGGATAAATTTTTCACCTCTAACACTGGTGGTTGCTCAGCTGATACTGACTGCCCACTTACGCTACTGTTATTCATGCTCTTCCCCCTACTGCCTTACCCCTGGAGAACTGACCCATTACACTATCACCAAACGGCGTAGGAATGGCATCCCAGAGTTTTTGTGTATAAGGATGTTGCGGTTGCTGTAAAATTTGTTTGGCGCTGGCGACTTCCACCAGCTCGCCTTTTAGCATCACCCCGATGCGATCACAGAACTGCGTCATCAAACTCAGATCGTGCGTGATAAACAAAATTGAAAAGCCAAATTGCTCACGCAGCTTATAGATCTGTTGCAAAATTTCACGCTGTACCACGACATCTAACGCGGTAGTGGGCTCATCCATGACCACCAAATCAGGATTCAGTGCCAAGCCTATGGCGATGACAATGCGCTGGCGCATACCACCAGAAAATTGATGCGGATAATCGTTGAGCCTCTGCGGATCCAAGCCCACCAGCGATAACAACTCTTTAGCCCTTTGCGCCGCCTGCTGGGAGTTCATCCCCTGATGACGATGCAGCATATCGCGAAACTGCTCTGCCACTGTTATAACCGGATTGAGGCTGTTCATGGCGCTCTGAAACACCATAGAGACTTTCCGCCAGCGCATATTTTGTAACGCATCCTGCTGCATCTGCAGAACATTTTCGCCATCTACATAAATCTCTCCAGATGATACATAAGCGGGCGGTTGTAACAGTCGGTTGATAGCAAAAGCAATAGTAGACTTACCGCAGCCACTCTCGCCGGCCAGGCCAAAAATTTCACCTTTGCGGATGTTAAAATTGACATGCTTAACGGCACTAAACTCGCCACTGTCTAAGATAAAGTCCACACACAGATCCCGCACTTCCAAGATATTGTAAGGGTTTGGGCTATAACTCATGCTCTGGCCTCCTGCAGCGCTAAAGACTTTTCATACTCAAGTATGGCGATACGCTTATTAAAGATCCGCAGCCCGGAGAAGGTACGTAATTTAGGATTGGAAATCTCATCGATAGCAAAATTCATCAGTGCCAGAGCCATACCTAAGATAGCGATAGCGGTCGCGGGAACGGCTAACTCCCACCAGGCACCTACGTGCATGGCGCTAGTGGTCTGCGCGTTGTACAACATAGTGCCCCAACTCACAGACAGTGGATCTCCCAGACCCAAAAACTCGATAGTCGCCTGAGTGATAACGGTATATAAAATCGAGCCGATAAAGTTAGCGCCAATGATAGAGGCGAGATTTGGCATCAACTCAATCATTATAATGCGCAGCTTACTCTCGCCCATTAGCTCTGCCGATTGAATATACTCTTTTTTGCACAGCGCCATCGTCTGCGCCCGTGTGACTCGGGCCCCCCAGGCCCAGCTGGTGAAACCTATGATCAGCGCGATGGTGGTTGGCGATGACTGGCCGATAAATGCCGCCAGTACTAATAGCAGTGGCAGTTGTGGTATTACCAAGGCAATATTAGTAAAAAAGTTAATCACTTCATCGACTTTTCCACCAAAGTAACCCGCTGATATTCCCAGAATAGTGCCCAATGCCATGATGATAAAACCGGCACTAAAACCCACCGCCAGTGAAGTGCGGGTGCCATGCACAAACTGAGTATAGACATCCCGTCCCATTCGGGTGGTACCCATCACATGCTCCATACTTGGTTCCTGATGGGGTCGCGCAACTCTTTTGCTCGGCTTGTGATCGGTAATGAGGTTGGCGAATAGCGCTATCATCACGTACACCAGTAGAATACTCAGACCAACAGAGGCCTTTTTATTGCGACTGGCAAGTTTTGTTACTGCTGAAATACTTATCATCTGGAGCCTTCATTAGGGTGGTTTTTATTATTAAAATGGTTTTTCTCAGGCATTTCGCAACCGCGGATCCAGAAATACATAGGCCATATCAGCCAAAAAATTCATGCTCAGCATCGCCAGGGTCATCATTAATAATTGCCCTTGAATTACCGGGTAGTCACGATTGACTATTGCCTGATACAAAGTATTGCCAAGCCCCGGATAATTAAACACATATTCAGTGATCAGCGAGCCACCTAGCACTACCCCTATGGTCATGGCAAAAGTAGTCACTGATGGCAAAATGGCGTTGCGGGCGCCGTAGTTAAGCATCACACGTAGCTCACTAAGACCTTTTGCCCTGGCCATTACTATGTAGTCTTCACCGAGTAGGTTGATCATGTTGTTGCGAATAGTGATCAGATAACCACCCACTTGTACTATCACCAAGGTAATAATCGGCATCAGTGAATGCTCAAAAACACTGCTCAGGTAGGCGTATGTAAAACCCGGGTCCAGGTCTATGTTGTAGGCATAACCTGTCGGTAACCAATCCAGAGCCACCCCAAAAGTAAACAGGAACAACAGCGATATAATGACCGCTGGCATCGATTGCATTACCAGTGATAGTGGTGAAAACAAAGTATCAAAGACCCCACCTCGATTCCATGCAGCGTAAATACCCGCGATTGAGCCAATGCTAAAACTAATTAGCGATGAGACACCAACCAAAAATAGCGTCCATAAAATAGAGCGGTTTAATACATCGTTAACGGATTGCGGGTAATACTGTACCGAATAGCCCAAGTCCCAGGTAAAGACACTTTTTATGTAGGCAAAATACTGTAGATGTAACGGCCCATCAATAAAGCCAAAAGTCTCTTTTAAAGCTTCCAAGCTCTCAAGTGGCAGCGGTGTTCCCTGAGAAGAGAACATCGCAGTAATAGGATCGCCGGGCATCATCCGCGGCAAGATGAAATTAAAAGTGGCAGCGGCAAAAAAAGCTACCAGGTAGAAAAAAAAGCGTCGGGTGACGAAACGCATAACGGCCTCTTTTATTATATTTTAGGACCAGCTTCTTGTCATAGCCTAAAATGCAGGCGATGTATCGGGCAAAACTGTGTTGTATATTTAATGCAAAAAATGCTGCGAGGAATTTTAAAAAGGCCCTGGGAACATGGTGCCCCAGGGCAAGAACCACTGACTATTACTTTTTAGGCTTGATAGACAGAAGGTTTAGCAAACGTTCTGGGTTATCCGGGTGGATAACCGGGTTGCCGCCAGCATTATCGGCGCTGAAGAAGCCGGTAAATCTGGCAGTATTGTACTGATACCATTTAGGGTTATTAAAGACTGGGATATACGGCGTATTGGCCGCGATAATGTACTGGATTTCGTTCATGATCTGTTTCTGCTCTGACTTGTCATTGGTCGCGTAGAAAGAGTCCAGAGCAACATCAAGTTTTGGCGTGGAGAAACGGGTCGCAGAAAATCGGGTCAGATTCTTATGTCTTGAGTGCAATGCGCTCTCGTACTGACGGTGCGGCGTAACGCCGACAAAGTTAGAGTTGATACCGGCATCGTAACTGCCATCGAGCAGAGCTTGGGTCCAGGCGGACGCTTCCGGTGTAGAAACTTTAGCGTTTATACCAACCTCTTGTAGTCCCTCGACTGCAATCTGCACAGTATTCACCCAGTCAGTCCAACCGTTGGGAACTATGATGTCGAACTTAATCGCACTGCCATCAGCATTTTGCAGCTTGCCGTCACCGCTTAAATCTTTAAAACCATTTTCGGCCAATAGTGCTTTGGCCGCATCGATATTCAGCTTGCTGTACTTACCAAATTCAGCCTGAGCCTTCTCGTTGTTCCAGTCGTGATAACCGCGTCCCAGAGCAGATGCATAGTCATTAATGGTTGGGTATCCGTATCCTGCCACATTAACCATCGCATCTCTGTCCATCGCCATCGACATTGCGCGACGAAACCCGAGGTTGTTAAATGCTTGCTTGTTGCCGACATTCTTAGATTCAAGGTTAAAATTGAACGCCACCATTGATCCACCCGGGAACCAATATTTATGGTTGTCGGAATCCTTGGAGACATAGGTTTTTTCAATGTCCGGAAGGAATGATCCAAACCAATCTAATTCACCTTTTTGCGCCGCCGCCAGCACTTGATCGTTATTGCCTAATTGTGGCAACTTCAGGCAATCTACCGCGAGGTTATCATTATCCCAATAGTTAGGGTTACGACACTGCACATAGACTTGCTGAGTGAAACGCTTCACTTGAGTCATAGGCCCGGTGCCGACAGGGTTTTCATTTTTAAAGGTGATCGGGTCAGACACGTTCTTCCAGATGTGCTCTGGTACTATAGGCGCTTTAACAATTTTAAACGCCGCAGCGGCGTTCGGCTTCGTTAAGGTAAATTTAATCTGGTGGCTATCAACCACTTCATAGCTTTCAATCAATCCCCAAACGGCGCGAATATCCAGTGCTTTATGCTGTTTTGCAATTTCCATGGAGTAGGCGACATCATTAGCATCAAAAGCTTCGCCATCCGACCACTTCACCCCTTTTCGCAAGTTGAAAGTTAACGTCTTAAGGTCATCGGAAAAAGCGTGTGATTCAGCCAGACGATAATAGGGCTTACCGCCCTGCATAGCATTAAAGATCACTAGCGGCTCATAGACAAATTCAAGTGTCGTCGGTAGTTTAGTTGTCTGGTTAAACGGGTTAAAGTTCTGTACCCATGCAGTGACCTGGCGCGGTACAACCACTAGCTCACTATCCGCTGCCGCCATAGCCATGGAAGGCGCCAGTGCGGTCGCTGCTACTGCGCTGCTAACAGCAGCCGCTAATAAATATTTTTTCATTTTAAACTCCCTAGTTTCAATTCTTTTAATTTTTATATTCAACTTAACGTTTAACCAGTGCTTCTCAACAACTGTTTTCGAACTCTTAAACTAACAGCTTTAACGTCTATAAATTAACCCCTTAAATCTGTTGATTTCGTTAATAAAACAATCCACTAACGTTAATTTAATTTTTAATACATTTATAATCAATTAGTTATATTTTAGGTTGAATTTTCAACAATACACTTAAGTGTCTTTAAGCAGTGCCCAAACATCGCTCATTGTGGCCGCTGGATCGGGATCAATATTGCGCTTTACCTCAGACATTTGCTGCTCAGCACGCGCTAATCTTTGCAGAGCGTCAGGGGCCAGTGGCTGCAACTTATCATTCCACTGATACCACTCGTGGGCTTCACCGTGACAAGAGAGCACTAAGTCAACACCCGCCTGCTGCACCTGCTGACAGCGATCTTCAATCGGGCCCTGTAAGCTCTCCATATACACACAATCAGAAATCAACACCCCGGCGTAACCGATGCGCTTGCGAATGACTTCGCTAATCAGCGGCTGTGAAATGGTGGCGGGCAGTGCATCACAATCCGAGTAGACAACATGGGAGACCATCGCCCAGGGGCAGTGCTTTAATTTTTGAAACGGGGCGAAGTCGGTTTTATCCAACTCAGTTAAATCAGTATCTACGATCGGTCGGCTTTTATGGCTGTCCTCCATAGCACGACCGTGACCGGGAATATGCTTCATCATAGGTATTACCCCTGATTCCATAAATCCTGCGATTATTTGTTCGCCCATCTGCGCAACCACATCAGCATCTTCGCCAAAGCTTCGATCTGAGATAACCTCTGAAGCTCCTGAAAACGCCAAATCCAACACAGGGCCGCAGTTTGCAGTAAAGCCTGCATTTGCCATATCTGATGCCAACGCTCGGGATGCTCGGCGCATGGTCTTTTTGGCCAGTGCAAAATCGCGTTTTATCAGTGCATTAAACTGCGCATAGATTGGGTAAACAGGCCAATCCGGACCCTCTAAATGTTGGATCCGTCCTCCTTCCTGATCGGTGGTTATCACAGCATCTGCTCTGCCAACCGCCTCGCGAAACTGCGCATTGAGTCTGGCTATTTGCGCACGGGAGCTGACATTGCGGCGCATTACCATCAAAGCATAAGGGTTAATCTCTTTAAATGCCTGTAACTGGGCAGGGCTAAACTCGGTTCCCTGAAAACCTAAAACTAAGGGTGAAATAACACTCACTACGATGATCCTTTCTTAAGTAAATTTTTATTATTTGCAGCGCATTACCCTTGCAGGCTCTGTGCAGAGCTAAAACTGCGCGCTTTAGCAATGGCTACTATCTAGACAAAAAATCACTTTAAGGGTCAAGTTAATAAAACTGCAAAATCTGCAAAACAACCGTCAATCTCGTCAATTTAATAATTATCTATCAGCCTTAACAGCAGCCCATATAGGCGCTCTAGACGTTAATTTGCATTTATCTGACAAGCAATAACAGTAACTTAATTGGACTTAAATATGCAGACCAATTAGCATACCAATTCAAGTGAAGGCAATTCTGTATTGAATTCGGTTAACGAGACTAGGTACTTATGTTTAATTTTTTGGCGAATATGCGCTATCGGGCAAAGTTGAGTTTAGCTTTCCTGCTCCTCTCTATTATCCCGCTGGCAACCATTGGCAGTTTTCTGCAAATATCATTCTCGCAAAATATTGAAGAACACGTTTTTGATAAATTAGTCTCCATCAGAGACAGTAAAAAAAGCGAAATTGAACAGCACTTACAAAGTATCCAATCACAAGCCAAAATATTCTCTACCTCCAGCCATGTCAGATACAGTATCAGTCGCTATTTTGGTTTTGCCTACGCCTTCAATGTTATTGACAAAGACCCCAGGATAGCCGCGCAAAAACTGGCGGCGGCCAAATTACTGGATAAAGGTTTTTACAGTTTGTCACCTGAATTTCAAAACCAGAGTGATGGTTACGCCGGGGTTCATTTTCGTTTTGATGGTGGCTACCAAGATTTCGTTAAGTCATCCGACTTTAGCAATCTATTACTGATCACCCCTGATGGACAGATTGTTTACACAAGCCAGAAAGAGCAGTATTTTGCTGCCAAAGTCACCGATCAACAATTGACGGACTCTCCAGTAGGGCGTATCTTTTCGCGCATTGCACAGCGCCACCAGGCGGGAGATAATTTAAAGAACATTGTCGAGTTGGTGGACTTTTCCTGGGATCGACAAGTACAGCAAGAAGTTGCCTATCTGGCATTTCCTATCATTCAACACAATCGTTTTAGCGGGGTCATAGTATTCGCCCTGCCGTTACAATCAATCACCGCAATCACCGGCAGGCGTGATGGTTTAGGTAAAACCGGCGAAGCTTATCTGCTGGGGACAGACCTACTGCCCAGGTCAGAACTGAGCGCACAACAACATAACGCCGCTGACTATAGCTTAAAAAGTTTAACAGTGGAGAACAGGCCTTTAAAATCCGTAGCAGCGCGCGCGGCACTGGCCGGGAAAACCGGATATTTTAAAGATTTTAACTATGTTGATACAGCCACCTTAGCCGCCTACGACAACATTCAGTTTCTGAATAATAATTGGGCACTTATCGTTGATATCAGCGCTGCTGAAGCGCTGCAAAAAAGTGTCTACTTTACCAATTTAATCATCGCCATAGGCGTAATAATCACAGCGCTGATCAGTGTCATTGTCTACTACTTATCCGCCTCTATGACCAAACCGCTATACGCTTTAATGCGTGCCACTGAAAGAGTCTCTAAAGGGAACCTGGAGCTGTCGATCAGAGGCTCTTCGCGGCGGGATGAGCTCGGTAGCTTAGCGCGAAGTTTTGTCAAAATGCAGCATTCGATCCGCCAACAAATTTCGCAAATTCATGATGTTAACGCCCAATTGGAAGACAAAGTTGCAACTATTGAAATACAAAACACCGAGCTACAGGCAGCGGATAAACTCAAGGACGAGTTTCTTGCCAATACCTCACATGAACTGCGTACCCCATTGCACGGTATTATCGGCATCATTGAATCACTCTCTGACGGTGCGGCCGGAGAGCTGACTCGCACCCAGCAGTTACAGTTGAATATGGTTGCATCATCGGCTAACCGCTTGTCATTGTTAGTGGATGATCTTCTGGATTTTCATAAAATTCGTCACAATCAATTGCGCGTCAATATTGTTGCTACCCACACTCCTAAGTTAGTGAAGCACATAGTGGAGCTCACTAAAGTGTTGATCGCTGAAAAAGACCTCACTTTAGTGCAACAACTGCCAGACAATCTGCCCAAAGTACTGGCAGACCCGGTGCGTTTTGAGCAAATTCTCTACAACTTGGTCGGCAATGCCATTAAATATACCCAGAGCGGGCAGATCATCATCAGCGCCGCAGTCGTGCATGAGCAAGTTCAGTTTACAGTATGTGACACTGGCATCGGTATGAATGGGGCTGAACTCGATCATATCTTTAAACCTTTCGAGCAAGCCGATGGTGGTATCACCCGAAAAATCGGTGGCAGTGGTTTAGGCTTGTCTATCAGCAAGAAATTGGTCGAGTTAATGCAGGGCACGATGGACGTCGAATCTGAAGTGGACTGTGGCTCGACATTCCATTTCAATTTACCGCTGGCGCCTGCAGATGAAAATCACACAAGCGAAACCCGGCAGCAGGGAAAAACGCCAGATACCGAGATTATCAATTATATTGAACCGGAGCGCCTCGCAAATTTGAGTCATCTTGAAGCGCAGATGCCACTAGTCATAGAGCAGAATGTAAACCCATCAGGTGAAACCATTCTAGTAGTTGACGACGAGCAGATTAATCTGCAAATACTACACAATCACTTAACCCTGAGTGGTTATCAGGTGCTGCTGGCCCAAGATGCTGAGCAGGCATTTACACTACTGGCAGAGCAAAATCCAGCGCTGATTATTTTGGATGTAATGCTGCCCGATGTCAGTGGTTTTGAGATAGCACGGCGTGTACGCAAACAATACGATCTGTATGCGCTGCCCATCTTGATGCTCACCGCCCGAACCCAGAGCAGCGACTTAGTGGAAGGTTTTAACAGCGGCGCCAATGACTACGTAGTGAAACCTTTTTTGAAAGATGAACTGCTGTCGCGGGTAGCGACTTTACTGCAGGCACGTCAAGCGGTGCAGCGCTTACAAGAAAACATTCGCCTTAAAGAAGAAGTTTCCAGACGTCTGGAAACTGAAGAGCAGCTGCGCACCTCGCAGCGCTCTATGTTGCAAATGTTGGACAGCATTGAAGACACTATCATCACTTTTAACAGTTTTGATCACATCGCCTATTACAATCAAGCTGCTTATCTGCAGCTGGGCTACAGTAGTGATGAGATGATCGGCAAAAGCATTCTACAATTAGTCGATCTCAAACAGTTGACCCAGATACGTACGAAATTGCTCAAGATTGACCGCGACAACATCGATTTATCTATTTGTAAGAATGATGGCAGCAGTATTTCGCGCCACGCCTTTGTCGCTCGAGTCGGCGGATTTCGCTCTGACGATATCGCTATCATTTTGCGCCAGCTGGATGAACACGACAAACATTCCAACCTTCCGGCGATCGAGCAAGCATTGCTGGCGGCGCAAACAATCATCGAAACTGAAGGTGTCGGTGCCCAGGGGCAAGAGCAACAAACTCTAGATTCTGGCGCCGCCGATAACATCAGTTTAGTGCACAGCCATGCACAGTTACGCCAACAGTACCGCTACTTACTGGTCGATAGCATGAACGATTCTCTTGCGCTGTGGGAGCTAGCTTCCGGACTGGGGAAAATCGACCTGGCCGAGCAGAGCAAGCTGTGGCGGGTCTATATGGACAGATCTTCTCTGCAGACCCGCACTTTAGACAAGTATTTCCTAGAGGAAACTTTGCCTGTTAAACCGCGCTGGCGCGATGTATTGAGAACAGGTAATTACGTGCTCAAATATATCGATACTCTGCAAGATGATCAGCGCAGCAGTCAATTGAGCAGCCACCCGCAATACCTGCGTTTAAAACAAAACTTAGTCAGCCTGAAAAACCACTTGGGAAAATGATCTGTGATTTAAGCGAAATCACGGCGTCGATAGTTTATTTGCAAAGCGTCTAACAGCGGTTGATGATAGTTTTTTAAATCAGCCTGAAAGCTGCTGAAATTTTGTCTGCTGGGCTCGCCCCAGCAGATTTCTGCCAACGCTATGATCCGCGGAAACAGTTGATGCTCCACGATGCTTTTATCATAGAGATTTTCCGACCAGAGACAGCCCTGAATGCCTTTTAAGTTGGCCACTAAGTTCGCCGAAATTTCTTCGCCCAGCGGATTGTAATCGTAGACTTGTTGCAACCCTACCCTGCCACCTGTCCAGGTCAGACCAGGCTCGTCCCAGTGCCTTGATTGCGCCACATCAAAGTAGCAGTGCTGTGCCGGTGCCATCACTACCTGATAGCCACGTTTGAGGGCATTAATACCCGCCACGGTGCCTTTCCAGCTGACAATATAGCCATCTTTAGCCAATTCCCCCTGCTCGGTGGCCTCCTCCCATGCCGCGGTCTTTTTTCCCAATCGGGCCAGCATTTGCTGCACTTTGTTTAAAAAATAGCTCTGTACTTGTTCGGTACTGCTAAATCCCTGTTCTGCCATCAGCGCTGCTATTTTTGGTGACTTCTGCCAACTGCCCTCTGGGCGTTCATCAGCACCTATGTGCACGTATTGGCTCGGGAAGATCTCTGCTACTTCTTTAAACACTCTCTCTAAAAACTGGTAAGTGGCTGGCAGTGCCGGATTTAAACAATTGTTGCGATAGCCTTGCACTGATTGGTAGTCCGATTGATCTTCGGCCTCTGACAGCTCAGGGAGCAATTTAAGCAAGGCATAGCAGTGCCCTGGAATATCAATTTCTGGAATCACTTCTATATTGCGCTGCGCTGCATAATCGACTATTTCACGCATCTGCTGTTGGGTATAAAAGCCACCACTGGCCTGGGCACCACTGCCATACTGAGGTTCAACTAATTGGCCGTGACCGCGACTGGATATCTTTTCGCACAATTGCGGATAGGCATTTACCTGCATCCGCCAGGCTTCGTCATCGACCAAGTGCCAGTGAAATTTATTCAATTTATACAAAGACATATGATTAATGAAAGTTTTGATTTCAGCCACTGTATAAAAGACCCTGGCGGTATCCAAATGCTGGCCACGCCACTCAAAGCGCGGCCCATCATCAATTTGCATACAGGCAACACTGTGCACATTGAGGCTGGCAATTTGCCACAAACTGACCAGCGCATTATGTACTCCAGCGCGATCAGAGGCTTTTATCAGGATGCCAGCGGCGCTGATATTCAGCTGATAAGCCTCAGTTTCCAAGACAGCATCCAGCTGTATATCCAGCGTCAGCCCCTTCTCGGCCAAAACAAATAGCTTGTCTGCACAGGCCAACTGCGATTCTATTTCTTGCATACAAAAAAATTGCGACTGCAGCTGGCTATGTGCCTTTAAGACAAATCCAACTGTTAAGTCTGCTGTGCTCTGGCCCATAACAATCGACTTTGGTAGTGGGAAACAGTTAATCGCTCTGCTCTCGACCCCGGTATCAATATTTTTCGTCGCAACTGCTGCCACTTCTTCGACAGCCGCGCTAATTTCAACCTTGCTAATACTGGTCGCCAGTTTGTCCTCTTTTGTGTATTCAACGTCAATGACCTTATCTCCTGACAAGGCAAAAAAGCCAGCTGGCATATCGGAATACTGATTAAGTACCGCGCTGGCATTGCCGCTAAATTTCCAACTCTGTCCGCTTTGCAACAGTATCGGCTGCGCAGATTGCCCGCCAAACTCCAGATAAGTGCCACTGTGAGTCAGAACTTTAGCATTGACAAAGCTGCTCTGGTCAATCGGGTAGATAAAGGTTGTGGCGAGTTTTTCGATACTGATCGGCTCAGCAGAGCTATTGGTTAAACTAAAGTCTAATTGCGTGGCAATGGATGCTTCACTAGTGTGGTGCTGCTCTTGCACGCGCTTTTCGAAAAGTGCTATTTCAAGTTTAAGTTGCTTCATCTAATTCCCTATATTTGCTGCAACAAAGATATAATTAATTACAGCAGCACAATATAAACACAATAAATTCAATAAGCCAGAGACATTACTACTGAACTTTGGGCTTTAAACCGTCATCAAAAAGAGTCACTATGAGCAATAGCCAATATCTGTATGTGGGAACTTATACCCGTCTGGCACCACACCTTGAAGCAGCTAATGGTTCGGGTATTCACCTGTACGCTTTAGATTTAGACACGGGAGCACTGCGTTGTAACAGTGAGCCCATTGTGATTGATAACCCTTCATATCTGTCAATTGATAATATCGGCAACAGACTGTTTTCGGTCAGCGAGATAGAACAACATGAAGAGGGCGGGATCAGTGCCTATGCTATCGACCCTGACAGTGGCGCTTTGACATACATCAACTCGCAACAGGCCAACGGTAGTGCCGCCTGTTATGTCAGTATTAATGATACCGGCAGCACTGCACTACTGGCCAATTATGGCACGGGTAATGTCTGTTCCTACCCTATTGCAGATAACGGTGAATTATCGGTCGCCAGCACCATTCATCAACACCAGGGCAGCGGACCCAACAGTGAGCGCCAGGAGGCTGCGCACGCCCACAGCATAGTGCTAAGCCCGGACAATAAATTCGCCTTTGCAGCCGATTTAGGCAGCGATCAGATTATCAGTTATCAATTGCACAGCGATACGGGGCAGTTAATGCCACTGGCGGCTTTGCAACTACAAGCAGGATCTGGTCCCAGGCATTTAGTGTTTCATCCAACGCAAAATTTTGCCTTTTTGATCAGCGAACTGATTTCACAAGTGACCTTGCTCTCGTACGATGCAACTAGCGGCGAATTGAGGGTACTGCAAACGATCAGCACGCTGCCAGAGGATGCTAAAGGCCTGAATTATCCAGGTGATCTACACTTGTCCCCTGACGGCAAATTCTTGTACGGATCCAATCGCGGTCACGACAGTATTGTCATTTATGCTTTTGACCAACAGCGTCAGCAATTGACTGTCGTCGGCTATGAACATAGCAGAGGAAAGTTTCCCAGAGGCTTTACCATAGAGGAAAGCGGACAGTACTTATTAGTAGCCAATCAGAACAGTGACAACATAGTGAGCTTTAAGAGAGATAGCGAAGATGGCAGTTTAACTTGTGTCGATGTAATTACAGCACCGACACCGGTGTGCCTGAAACTGCTGAACCTCGGTTGAGACCAAAGGTTCAGCATTGAGCTGGCGCTTAAATACTCTGACGGTGCAGTTTGTCACCGGTCAGATTGAGTAGCTTTGCTTCTAGGAACTTCAGTAGCAGGCCGTATAGAGGCAGAAATACAGCTAAGCTGATCACTAGTTTAAAGGCGTAATCGACCCAGGCGATTTCCAACCAGTTGGCGGCCATAAAGGGGTCGACGCTGGCATAAAAAGCAATCGAGAAAAACAACAGCGTATCCACTAAATTACCTACCACAGTGGATGCGGCAGGTGCCACCCACCAGCTTTTCATCTTGCGTAATCTGCTGAACACTTGAATATCTAAAAATTGTCCAAACATATAGGCGACAAAACTGGCCAGGGCGATACGTGCAACAAAAGTATTAAACTCGTTAAAACCTTCCATGCCCACATAGCTGCCTTTGACCAAAACCACTGAGGCAATGTAAGAGATCAGCAGCGCCGGAAACATTACCCCTAAGATTATCTGTCTGGCCATCTTGGCACCAAACAAACGCACGGTAAGGTCTGTGGCTAAAAAGATAAAGGGAAAGCTAAAAGCGCCCCAAGTGGTATGAAAACCAAAGAGTTCAAAAGGGAGTTGTACTAAGTAGTTACTTGTCGCAATCACTATAATATGAAAGGCGGCAACAATTAGCATCAGACGCGAGGCCTGATTAGTAGAGAGATTCATTGTCTATCCTTTTTATGGAATGCCCAACAGCCGAAGTGCTGTCGATCACATTTCCTTTATTAGATGGGGTGAGGGAACCCAGTATTTCGTGCGACAGGGTAAACTTTTACTGCGGATTGTCAAGAGGTGTACTAATACCTGAGCTTCTTTAGATAGGCGACAGGCCTTTAAATTGTTGCAATAAACTGCTGAACTATTATCATCAGCGAAGCTCAAAGGTACTCTACAGTCACTGTGACAATAATAATTGTCTAAAAGGTTAATACTCTTTAATGGTTATGCAACAGCTCAGATTTTATCGCAGTCAACTGGCACTATTATTAGTGTTAGTGGTGCTCGGCTGTGCGCTGTTCAATTGTTATATGCCAAAAAGCTTTGCACTAAACGTCACTGACTCTGTGCATATTGATGCCCGTATAAACTCACCTATGCTTGCTGCACCACACTGCAATAGCCTTAGTGGCTGCCTGTTGGAAGCGACTTTAGGCATGAGTTTGAGCTTGTTAGCCCTGGTCTGCTTTATATTACTGTTTGCGCTCTCGCGTCTAAAAGACGGCATTACCTTGGCAATCAGCCGCTATGCTTTTCGCACTGAACTCCCCTTCCTACATTTATACAATTTTCCCAGGCTGCATTTAACATATTGCACTTGGCTGAATTAGAATTTTTTCATAATTCATACTACTTTAAATCACTTTTTATTAAAGCTTTAGGCGCAGTGCCACAAACCGCTGTGTCGAACATGGACCTATGACTATGATCAAATTTAAGAAAACGACTCTCGCTATCGTCTCTACAGCCGTCTTAACGATCGCTATTGCCGGTACCAGCTATTCGCAAAACAGTACAGAATCAACGCAGAGTAACCCGCTTACTAAAGTGACAGCCGTTTCTGGGAAAACCCATATGTTGGTACATAAGGACCCTAATTGTGGCTGCTGCAAAGGTTGGGTCGAACAGCTGTCACCCTCTTTCGAAGCGAGTGTTAACAACACCAGTGATTTGGCCGCGATCAAAGATAAATACAACCTCTCTTTATCGCACCGCTCATGTCACACCGCAGTCACTGATGATGGCTATGTCTTTGAAGGGCATATTCCCAATGCGGCGATTAAGTCTTTCTTAGCTAACCCGCCTCAGGGATCCCTGGGACTAGCTGTCCCCGGTATGCCGATCGGCAGCCCGGGAATGGAAGTGGGCAATAAAACCATGCGCTACCCTATCTACCTTTTAAACAAAGACGGCTCATCCGACAGTGTTTATGCTTATGCCACAGGAAAGGTTGTCGAAGGATAAATACTAGGAAGAGGTTTACACAATCACTCATTAACGGCCGTAGAGCGGTTAATGAGTGATTGTAAATTGCGCTAAGTTAACGCTGCGGTACAGCAAACATCTGGCCGTTGCGACTGCGACAAGTGCCACTAAGCTGTCGGTTGTTGACATTAAAACTCACTTTTGCCCCCTCTGACTTGCCTTTGCAAGCGGCGATTGCCTGTGCCGGCGGCTGTCTGTTTCCCTGCCCCGGCGGTTGCCTGTTTCCTTGCCCTGCGCGCTGTTGATTGCCATTGTTAGGGCCGCGTTTGCGCTCAAAACTACTGTCTGGAGTGCCCTTAAAGCAGCGCGGAATAAAAGGAAATTGTGCACTGATCACATAGTAGTACGTCCCCTGGGGATATTCTGCCGTGACCCCGCTGCGTCCATTACAACTGTCCAGTTGCCCCAATCCTTGCTGATATTGATAATCCTCAACAAATGTTCCGTCGTACCTGCCTTTAGGGCCTGAGGAGCGAGCGCCGCTTTTAACATTATAAGAGCTCTTCAGTTCAACCACCGCCGAGCTGTTATCCATTGCATCTGAATATCCCCAGGGAGAGTAAATGGGAAAACCATCGGCAGCGTAGCCCAATAACTGCTGCGTTGAGCGATCAACTAATAGCAAATAGGGAATGCCGTGATAGTGATATGTACCGTCAGGTTGGACATGGGCACTGCTCTTATCCAGACCTAAATTCACCCCACCGCCGAGCGCTTCATACTGCCATCCAGAGCGACGATTATTTTGCCAGAACTCTGCGGCATTGGGATCAAAGGGCACTCCATTGAGCGCCACGCCAAATGGGGACATGCCCAGCTTGGCGGTTTTTCCTGTCAGCTTGGGTTTGGCAGGCACTTTGTAGTTTAAGTTTTTGCTTTTGATAGTGTTGGGATTGTTGCGATTGGGAAAAGCTCCGGTCTCGTGACCGGGCAGAGCATCCGAGGCGATCACACGGTAGTCCCCTTGAATCGAGATCAGAGCACTGGCGTTAACCGGGCTGATAATGGCGTTGATCAGCTGAGTCAGTACCGAGCTGTCCGGTTGCCATTCATGCAATGTATTAGTGTCTTTGCTATGGGCGCTTAGGTTAGCGGATGACAGTGACAAGAGTGTTGCTACTATCAGCATATTTTTGGACGTTGACGGTAGCTTAGCTGCACGACTAAAGGAGTAAGTTTGCATGTTTTGTTTATGACTCATAATTTTTCTCTGATTACAGGTACTTTAGAGGCTAATTCCGACCTAGGTGTAACAGAAACTAATCGGCTAGTGTGGTCAGGTTGCGAAGATTTTGTGGTGTTACTGTAGATACCTTGCATAGTTTTTTCCGCGCTCATTTCTGGATGCTCGGCACTTGAAAAGACGATTTTGTATTTCTCTTTAATGACCAGATTTTTGACTGCATAGGCAGTGGCAAAAACCAGTACTATGGCCAAAAGCAGTACTATCCAGGGTCTCTTGAGTGTAATATTGTATAGCCGATCTCTCATGTCACTCACTAGCTTCTCGGCACTTGTGCGGCGCGACCGCCAGGGCGATATTTATCCATCACTCTATCCAGAGAATCATTAGTAATGTTTGAGTTATGTTGCTGTAGACAGCTGAGCAAGACTTTTTTGTTGGCGTGCACTCTCTCCCCTGACTCTGGACGATCACCACCCGGGGTGGGGTTAACATGGGAGAAACAGCTGACAAATTGATCGGTGCTAATATTCAAGTCTTGGCTTATTTTGCCAACGGGGCGCTTTGGATCGTTTTTTAACGTGACGGGATTGGCCAATGCGCTAGTTACAAAAACGCAGCCAATCAGTAAACTGCCTGACAGTTTACGGATTGAAAAGGGCTTTGATGGGCTCTTGGTATGCTTGTGCATGGTTATATTCTCGAGGTGGTTTTTCTAAAATATAGATACTAAACCTCCCATACACAAGCACTTAACCTAACTTTACACACAGCGGCTGAAACTTAACACAACCGGTTAAGGTACAGCTCAGTGGCTGCTCCTTAGCTTAAGGGTTTAAATCATAACTCAGACTCTCTGGTCGCCATGAAATAACCTCACCACATGCCTGGCTTCGGCGAAGAAGAGCCAGCGCTCAGCCAGCAAGCCTGCTAATGTTATCAACGCGGCTATCAATAACAACAGGCTGTTTGCGGTTAGCAGTAACAGCAGGGGCAAGACAAAGGCCACAGCTAACATTATTAAGCGGATACGCAACAGTTTATTAGCTGCCACGCTGTAGCCGAATTCATTGTTTAAGAAGCCATTGGAGCTGTGACCTTGATCTAACAATCGCACACTGGCCTGCGTAAAACCGGTTGCGGTTTTTATGGTGCTGCCCGAGGGTTTGCCAATCCAAAAAAAATAGATGGCTTTAACCGCAACTCCCAGTACCAAAAGCGCCATAGCTGACTGTTGAAGTTGCTGCGAAACACTGCCTGCCACTAGAGATTGTACCGCCAACAGCAACAGTGAGCCGGACATAATCCCCAGCACTAAATAATTTACCGGCGTCAGAGCATTGTTCCACTGGCGAATGGTTTTTAAACTGGCGTAGATCATACTGGTACAAAATAATGTCACTAGCGCCAGCGCCGCACTGATTATTCCCGCCGTGGCAAAAATAGCACTGAGCTGCGCACCCATGGACCAAATCCCGGCCAGATAAAGGATAACAAAAGGATAGAATAGGATGGCAAAAACCGCCTCTCTTGACAGCCAGGATGTCTTAAAGCGGCTAAAGGCACGCCAGGCATTTTTCGGGTTGGCCAAATGCAAAGTGGATGCCATTAATCCCGTTGATATCAGCACCAGCGATAGTACACCGCCGCTGAGTAAAAGGCTGCGATCTTGCAGTTCACCTAGGCCGATTAAATGCCCTAATACCATTAACAGAATTAACCCGTAACCGGCCCCAGAGAGCACGGTAAAAACTAGCACCGAAAAAGCAGGATGCATATTATTCTCCAATACGCTGGCAAAAGCAGTGCCAGCTGTAAATTTTCTTGTTGTTAAACGCACAGTATGTCACTAGCGCGCAATCATTTTGTTGACCCAGGTTTTTACACTCTGCTTTATTGAACTCACTTCATGAACTTCAACGGCCGGTTTGTTACGCGGTGGCAGGTAAGTGTTAACCGGGTTGTAACCTAACTCCGGCATCAATTGCTTGCCGCCGCGATCTCGCACTAGCTGACTGACTTCAGAGGTCGGATCATCGAAATCGCCGAACACACGTGACTTAGTCGGACAGGTTAAGACACAGGCCGGTTGGCGCTCGTCTTCCGGTAACTTTTGATCGTAAATGCGATCGACACACAAAGTACACTTTTTCATAGTGCCCTCGGCAGGGTCTAATTCGCGGGCACCATAAGGGCAGGCCCAGGCACACAAATTACAGCCCATGCACTTATCCTGGTCAACGAGCACTATGCCATCTTCGGCGCGTTTATAGGAGGCACCCGTGGGGCAGACAGTGACACAAGCTGCCTCTTCGCAGTGCATGCACGACATCGGCATATGCACTGTTTTACTGTTCGGGGTATCACCCACTTCATAAGTGCGAATACGGTTTAACCAAGCGCCGTTGGGGTCTTTGCCATAGGGGTCTTTATCCGACAGCGGACCAATAGTGCCCGAGGTATTCCACTGCTTACAGGCGGTCGCACAACCGTGACAACCGACACAAGTATCCAGGTCGACAACTAATCCAAGTTTCATTATTTATCTCCCGGTGTCTGGCCATTGATTATTGATTTATTGGTCACTTTCTCAGTCTTTACTTTGTTACTGTTGTGTTTTTCACCGGTGAACAGAGTATCCGCCCAACGCCTGATGATATTGACATTCTTGTGGGTCGCATAACTGAGCATTTTCGGTGATTTTGGTGCATTTGGCTGGGGTTTAAGCGCACTAAACTGTGGCCAGGATCCAGTCTCACCATCGGTAACCGGCGTTATTTTTACCCGTAAATCGTACCAGGCAGCCTGTCCGGTGACCGGGTCTGAGTTAGTTATTTTATCTTTGGAATCACCCTTTGCCGGCAGTAATTCAGAGATCAAATGGTTCATCAAAAAGGCGTCACTGGCCTCGTTGGCGTCTTCCGACAAACCCCAGGCACCACCGCGCTTGGCGATTGCATTCCAGGTCCAGACAGTGTTTTCGTTGGTGCCCTCCATCAGCTTAATTTGCGCGCGAATCTTACCGTTGTGCGATTCGACCCAAACCCAGGAAAGATCTTCAATGCCCAGTTTTTCGCCGGCAACTCTGTTCATGTACAAATAATTTTGATTCATTATTTGCCGCAACCAAGCGTTTTGGCTGTCCCAGCTGTGGTACATAAACATCGGCCGTTGATTTACTGCATGAAAGGGGTATTCATCTCTATCGATGCGCTGCTCTTCCAAGGGCATATAGTAGATAGGCAGAGGATCAAAGTACTTAACCAGTCGCTCTTTGTGATGCTCCTGTGTAGGCATAGGTCCATCGTACAAGCCCTGGCCTGCGAGGCGGAATTTCTGCAGCTTTTCCGAGTAAATTTCAATCAGAATTTGCTCTGTCGAGCCCACCCAACCGGCCTCTTTGGCTAACTCGAGATAGTCTTTATTGGCGTGGCGCATGTAGCGTTGTTTCGGTTCCAGGGGAAATTCAAAGAACCCCTGGTTTTCCTCATAGGCCTCCCACTGCCTGGGGTTGGGCTCGCCGCGCAGAGATTTAGTGCCATCGACACCGCGATAACCTGCCAGAAAGCCAATGCCCGGCTCTTTTTCAAAATTAATGATAAAATCTTTGTAATCTTTGTAGCGTCTGTCACCTGTAGCGGTAGTGAACGCCGGGAACTTCAAGCGTCCGGCCATCTCGACCATTACTTCCTGCCACGACAGTACATCCCGGTCTGCTTCAATCACCGGGGTGCGCACTGAGTCGCAGGCGGCGTGAGGTTCAGAAATAGGCCGATCGAGCATTGAAATAGTATCGTAGCGCTCCAGATAGGTGGTATCCGGCAACACCAAATCAGAGTAAGCCACCATTTCTGAATTAAAGGCATCGGAACAGACGATGAAGGGAATCTTATACTCGCCATCCTCTTCTTTGGCACAGAGCATTTCCAGGGTCTGCGCAGTATTCATGCTTGAGTTCCAAGCCATATTGGCCATAAATAACATCAGCGTATCTATTTTATACGGATCACCTTTGACCGCATTGCTGATCACCATGTGCATCAAGCCATGGCAAGAAATAGGTGCATCCCAACTGTAAGCTTTGTCAATGCGCAATGGCTGACCAGCATCGTCAATCACTAAGTCTTCAGGGCAAGTGGGAAATCCCAGCGGCGGTGATTTTAGCGGTGTATTGGGAATATTGGTTTTAGCGGGCTTAATCCCCGGTGGTATATGCTTGGGAAAAGGTGGCTTGGCCAAATGCCCGCCTGGGCAATCGATAGTCCCAAGTACTATCTGCAATAAATGCAGTGCTCGACAAGTTTGAAAACCGTTGGAGTGTGCAGAGATGCCACGCATCGCATGCATAGAAACCGGACGGCCGATAAACTGGCTCTGCTTGCGTCCAGCCCAGTCGGTCCACTCAATATCTAAGGTAATTGTTTCTTTAAACGCTACATGGGCCATTTCCAGTGCAATACGCTCAATATCTGCAGCGCTGACTCCACACTCTTTAGCGGCGATTTCAGGAGAGTATTGATCGTCCAGATATTTTTCCAGCAGTATGCTCATGGCAGTGCGCACTGGCGTGCCATCATCAGCGGTAAACTCTGCAAACAGGGCCGGGCTACAATCGGCACTGGTACCATCGACACAAGTTTGACTCTGCTGATCCCAAACCTGAGGCTTGCCTTCAGCGCCATCGCCATTAGCTGCGCCGCGATAAAACAAGCCGTCTCCCACTTTCCCGGGAGTATTAACCACTAACTGCGGCGCATTGGTGTAGCGGATTAAAAACTCTTCATCGACCAGCTGGTTTTTTAACAGCACATGGATCATCGACAGGGCAAATATGCCGTCAGTACCTGGGCGGATCGCTATCCACTCATCGGCAATTGCCTGGTAGCCAGTGCGCACCGGATTGACTGAGACAAATTTGGCGCCGCGCTCTTTTAAGCGTTTAAGCCCTAATTTAAGCGGATTGGAGCTGTGATCTTCAGCCACCCCCCACATCATGAAGTACTTAGTATTTTCCCAGTCCGGATCACCAAATTCCCAAAAGGCGTGACCCATAGTATAGAGGCCGCCAGCGGCCATATTCACCGAGCAAAAACCTCCGTGCGCCGCCCAGTTAATTGTACCGAATTGGCTGGCCCACATTCCGGTAAGCGCCTGCATTTGATCACGGCCAGTAAAGTAAGCTAATTTTTTGGGATCGGTGGCGCGAATATTCGCCAACCGTTTTTCCAGGATACCCAGTGCTCGGTCCCAGGAAATCTCTTCAAACTCCCCCGCTCCACGCTCAGTGCCTGGTTTACGTAACAATGGCGAGCTCAACTTGGCCGGAGAATATTGTTTCATTATCCCGGAGTTGCCTTTAGCACAGAGCACCCCTTTATTAACTGGATGATTGGGGTTGCCCTGGATAAAGCGCACTTTGTTATCTTCGACTGTCACTTTAATGCCGCAGCGACAGGCACACATGTAACAAGTGGTGAATTTGGTTTGCTGCTTATCTCTATCTTCAAACTCAGGAAGACCTGAATCTATTGCTATGATCTTTTCTTGGCTTGTCATTTTTGTCGGTCCAAGCTGTGTCTATCGCTAACCTTAGCCTGAGGAAGACAATAATCTAAGTAGATTATTACTCCTTTAGCTTAGTTGCCAATAGTACATTTTTATTATCATTATTATTTTGGTTATAAGTTTATACCACATTAGAATATTAAATGAAGTATCTAGCTGGGCGTGTCTATTCAACGCCACTTCTGTGCAGCTATAGCTTAGGAATTCTCTGGTCTATGGGCAAAGGCCAGTTTTTAGGAAAGTGTAGATCCAGATCCATAGCCCTCCCTGGCCGCACTCATTCCTGGCGACTGGTTCTGTTACTCTTAGAATCTCGCTATATAATTGTTTAAGTTAGTAATTTTCACCATGGAAGCTTGCATGTCAGATATTCAAATAGATCAGCCAGACACAATGTTATCGGTCCGTGACATTTTTGGGATTAACTCACAGCTGAAAGTACCGGCATACAGTTATGTCGATGAACATGTGCCAGAAATTGACCCCAATTACGTCTTTAACCCAGAGGTGACATTAGCGCTACTGGCAGGGTTCAGTCGCAATCGACGGGTAATGGTGCAGGGGCTGCACGGCACCGGTAAGTCGACCCATATAGAACAAATAGCGGCGCGTCTCAACTGGCCCTGTGTGCGCATTAATTTAGACGGACATATCAGCCGTTTGGATTTAGTCGGCAAAGACACGATCGTGATCCGCGAGGGCAAGCAAATCACCGAGTTCCAGGAGGGGATCTTACCTTGGGCACTGCGCCGCCCCACCGCGCTGATATTTGATGAGTTTGATGCCGGGCGCCCGGAAGTGATGTTCGTTATTCAAAGATTGTTAGAACGCGATGGTAAGTTCACGTTACTGGATCAAAATGAGGTCATCACTCCGCACTCACAATTCAGGCTTTTCGCAACAGCCAACACTGTGGGCTTAGGTAACAGCTCTGGGCTCTACCACGGTACCCAGATGGTCAACCAGGCGCAGATGGATCGCTGGGACATTGTGACTAATTTAAGTTACCTGCCCGCTGAAGATGAGCTGCAGATAATCCGTGGTAAGTGCACAAACTTCTCCAGGGAAATCTCTGACACACTGATTATGTCGATGCTGGAAGTGGCTAAGATGACCCGCAACAGTTTTGCCGCCGGTGATATATCAACCTTAATGTCACCGCGCACGGTGATTTCCTGGGCCGAGAACATCGATATATTTGATGACCCGGCTGTAGCATTTCGACTCTCTTTTTTAAACAAGTGCGATGAAGCTGAGCAAGGTATTATCGCCGAGTTTTTCCAGCGATGCTTTGATATGGAGCTTAGCGAATCTTGGGCTAGCAGAGCTAACGAGTTAATGGCAGATGGCCGTCATTGATATTCTGCAAGGTGCTGTCGCCGGATCTACCGACAACTCAAAAATGCGCATCGAAAAACTTCAGCAACATGTAGAAAAGCTCTGCAGTGCCTCTGTGCGCGCAAATAGCGGCTGCGCCAGCTTTGAGTTTCGCGGTCAGCGTCCAGAAGTTAACGGCCAGTCGGCGCAGATCAGAGCGCCACACTTGCGCCCGGATTTTGCCATTGATAACTATCAATCTTTTCGCGGTGCCGCTGATGCCATCGCCCTGCGACTAAAATACAGCGATGCACAACTGCACCAACAGTTAATGCCCCAGAGCAATATCGGTCAGCTTGTTTTTGAGCTGCTAGAACAACTTCGTACTGAATCACTGGTCAGCGATTTACAGCCTGGTACCAGAAAAAACCTAGAGCACCGATTTCGTCAGTGGTGCAAGCAATTTTGCGCCTCGGACACAGTCGAAAATCAATTGGGCTTAATGGTTTTCACAATCGCCCAGGTCGTCTGGTGCCGCCTTACCAGTTTGCCAATGAACCACCAGAGCGAAGATTTAATTGAGCCGATGCGCATGATGATCGCCAGGCACATTGGTGGTGCCCTACTTGGTATGCGTAAAAACACCCGCGATCAATCTGTCTTTGCCCAGCACGCGTTAGTCATTGTTGAAGTGATGGATAGCCTGATTGACGACAGTGATGCCGATACAAACAAAGAGCAAGCCAATGAAAACAGCTCTGGTGCCAGCTTTAGTTTGTTTCTGGAGCCTGAAAGCGATGATAATAGTGAAATCTCTGTCGCGGGAAAAAGGCCTGATAACGTCAGAGTCAGGCAGATTATCGAGCAACTCAATAACTATCAAATATTCACCCGCAGCAATGATCAAATAGTTAAAGCCGAACAACTGGTATTGGACTCGCAACTCGATGATTTTGCTAAAACACAAGCGCAGTTACTGAAAAATCAGGCGATAAATATACCCAGACTGGCCCGTGAGCTTGCAGCAATCCTCCCGGGCCAGCAACAAAGCGGTTGGCAATTCTCACGTGAACAGGGTTACATTGACGGGCGCAAATTAAATACTATCGTCACAACGCCGGGCTACCGTAATATATTTCGCAGCCAGCGCCAGCTGCCCAGTGGTAATTGCCTGGTCACATTGCTGATGGATAATTCAGGCTCTATGAAAGAGCACATTCACGCAATCTCAACCTTGATCTACATTTTAACTAAAGCCCTGGAAATGGCCGGAGCCAGCACTGAAGTCTTAGGTTTCACCACTAAATCCTGGCAGGGGGGCAAAAGCTACAAACAATGGATGCGACAGTTACGTCCAGAAAACCCCGGGCGCTTATGTGAGACCCGACATATTATTTACAAAGATGCCGACACAAAACTACAGCGGGCCAAGCGCGGTTTAGGGGCAATGTTAAAAGCTGATTTGTTTCGCGAGGGGGTCGACGGTGAAGCATTACTGTGGGCGGCAAAGCGTATGCAGACCAGACCTGAGCAGCGGCGCATATTAATCGTCTTATCCGATGGCTGCCCAATGGAGAGCGCCACTCATCAGACCAATGCCAACAACTATCTGGACAATCACTTGCGTCAGGTAGCCACTATGCTGGAGAACAGCCCTGACATCGAACTCTATGCATTGGGCTTTGGATTGGACCTCAGCCCTTACTATCGGCACAGCTTAGCCCTGCAGATCCCGGAAAAGATGGAAAATTCAATCTTTACTCAGATTTTACAGATGCTGCAACGAAGAGCTGTATGAGCTTTTTCACCAATCAGCGCACCGTTTTAGTGCTTAATCTTCTACCGGGTCATTTATACATGCTGTGTTGTTAAACATGATTTAGTTGATCCGGAAAACAGATTTTCAACCAGCCAGATAGCTGAGGCATCGATTAAGGTCTGCTGCGCACTGTGCATACTTTCTATCCTTGTATTAGAAAGCGCTAGACCTAAATCAACCTCGCCGACAGTCCCTTTAACATTGTACTTTTTGGATGAATTATAAAATTCAAGATCGAATGACTCGGACTTAATAATGGTATTAAGCATAGGTCTGATTAAATTTATGCTTAAAGAAATAACTTTCTTTGACACAGATTTTCCGAATTCAATCTCTCCTTTACCACCGCTACCATTGGCACCGAGAGTCAAACCGTATCCATCATTAGACAGGTTAGCTGAGTCGATTCGAGTAAAAGCCCCCGATATCGTTAAAACAACAATGGACTCGGCCGCACGAATTCCCTTTCCTGTTCTTATAGCATTAACATAATTCAACATCGATTCTTTATAGGTAACTTGAGCCTCACTCTCTGGTACTCCGAATTTATTTAAACCAGTGGACCCTCTACTGTACTTAGAGAACATCGACGGTTGATTATCCACGACAATGGCTTTTTCACTGTTTAACAAGCTAACCAAAGCGCCTTGTAACTGATGCACACCGGCATCCCCAAGCGGTCCATCACTGGTGCTTCTCTCTCTGACAGTGCCATCAACAACCTCTCTTACGATAATGAGGTAGGCAGTGTTTTGATTGTGTGAGGCAATTTTTTCTTTTGTACAAGCTAAAACATTACTCAAACTGGTGGTTGTGTTGACCGGTACTGAGCTTACGTTTTGAAAAGCGACTTGATTACTACTACAACCGCCAAGAACACAGAGTAAAAGCAGAAACAAACCCGGAAATTTCATAAAAAACCTATAATCCAAAGAAATTTATACTGTCAATATCGATATTAATTTCAATATCTATCTGTGATTTTAAAATATCGTCATTGCCAAAATCGATATAAACACCGTAAAAAGCTTTAGTAGGATTTTTTATATCGTCTACATAAAACTCATTTCCATTGGGGTCTATTACTTTGTAGCCGTCAGTTTCAGTGTCCGATCTAATCACTTTTGCTTCAGATATCATATTTCTGGCGCTGTATGATTTATCAGAGAGAGGGATTGTGGGGAATGTTGAATTCCCCTCCCCCCATGCAAACACTGCTATAAATGACATAAACAATATTGCAAATAGCTTCACCTGAGTAGTTTGATATTATTCAGACTTTGCAGGTTATCATTACCGCCACTTTGCCTCATAGAAACGTCATCAGCACTGACACTCTGAACAATAGAGGTAAAACTTAGATCACTTTCAAATTCAACATAGTTAGCACTTTGTTGATTTTTTTCACCGCCTTCTTGCTGGAAATTAATCCGGTCGGCCTCTACCTCCTGGATAATATCAGTACTAAATCTGTTATCATCTAATACTATTCTGTTGATCGCCTGAATATTTTCAGCCCCTTGCTTTTGCGTAGCTTCAAATCTGTAAAGTAGCGCTTTTTGCCGTATCTCCCCATAAGAAGAGTCAAGCTCTGCATTGTTAAATGCCTGTATGTTGCTGCCACCATGCTGTTGTTCTATTTTGGCTTTATCAAAAATAACAATATCTTGATTAATCAAATAATCATCGGCCATCGCGATACTGGGTAATGCAATCAACATAGCGACAGAAACACAGGTAAAATTTCTCATTTTTAATTCATCCTATCCTTATTATAAAAGAAAAAATAATTACATCATTTCAGAGTTACGGGTGATTTCAATCAGTTGAGGGACAACGAGTGCGTCAACAATATTGCACTTACTTTATTCTCATTTTTATGAAGTCTATTGTATTTATCATCCATGACCAAAATAGAGTATATGCAAAGCAACAAAAATGGAAGTTATTTATTTTAAGTTCATAAAACTTATTTAGCGGCTATCTTACTGATAAATACAGGGTAGCCAGAGCACAACAGCAGTATTCTCATAAACCGAAGTTATTCCTAAAACCCCGAACTTCCCACTTCCCACTTACTACTCCCCACGCTTACCTCCTACTATTCCCCCATTTTTTCTTAATGCCTATCCCCTGTTATTTAGGTAAAATACAGAAGGCATGTTCCACAGCTTGATAGCCCCTGTTCACCCTTAATTTATCTACTGAGACAGCATGAATTCAACGTTAATCAGAAGCACTGGTCACTACACATTTGGCGCAATAATCTTTGCTGTATACGGGATAAATGTGTGTCCGTTTATAGAGTCATTAAGCTTAACTGCCCTGCTCGTGCCCATCTTAATTATATTCTCATTGGCGCTGGCACTCAGGTACGCCCTGGAGCAAAAACTCACTAACGTAGTGTTAAAAAAACAAGCAAAACATCAGTTTGTATGGGATTTTTGTATATTTATCGCCATTGCTTTGGCGCTGGCGGGCTATAACAAACTAGTCCATAGTTTTCCGTTGGAGAGCGAGTTGAAAGTCCTACTGGGCATTATCATATTGGGTTTTTTTATCAGCTGTGATTTATCACTGCACAAAGAGCTCAACATAGGCTTAGTACTGAAGAAAACAAACCGAAATCTGGCACCGGATGAAAATCCCTATCCCCTGACCAAAAAGTTCAGCTGGTTCGCGACCATCTGCTTATTATCAATTGTCTTTGTGGTGATATTAGTCATCAACAAAGATTTGCATTGGCTGATAAATCGAGATCCGAGCATCGACTTAGCCATGGCTAAAGTATATATCCTGGTCGAGGTAATATTTGTCATCAGCGTAATGATGGGCTATGTGCTGCTGATAATTCTGTCTTATGCAAGAAATTTAAAAGCTTTTATCACCACCCAGAACAGCGCTTTAGAGCGAGTCACTAGTGGTAATTTATCCACCCAGGCTGCAGTTATAAGCAACGATGAATTTGGCCTTATCGCCCAACATACCAATGTGATGATCTCCTCACTAGCGCAGCAGAACCACGAGATCAACCTGACCCGGGATATATGCATACTCAGCTTAGCAACACTGGCAGAGACCCGCGACAACGAGACTGGCGGGCACATTATGCGAACCCAAAATTATGTGAAAGCTCTGGCCCTCGAACTCAGAAAAAACCCGAAATACAGCGCTGAACTGAATGACTACAGCATAGAATTACTCTACAAATCAGCGCCACTGCACGACATTGGTAAAGTCGGTATCCCCGACAGTATTTTGCTCAAACCCGGCAAGCTGACTGATGATGAGTTTTCAATCATGAAACAGCACCCGCAAATAGGTGCCGACGCACTAGAGCAAGCCAAGGGAGATTCACAAGGTAGCTCATTTTTGTCTGTTGCTCGGGATATAAGCCTCACCCACCATGAAAAATGGGATGGAAGTGGCTATCCTAACGGCCTCAAGGCGGAGCAAATCCCACTATCAGGGCGCTTAATGGCCCTGGCAGACGTCTACGATGCACTGATCACCAAACGGGTTTACAAGCCAGCTTTTAGTCACGACAAAGCAAAATCTATTATCATTGAGGGTAATGGCAGTCATTTTGACCCGGCCATAATCGATGTATTTCTCAAATTAGAACAGCGATTTATACAGATAGCGGAACAATTTAAAGACTAGCAACTAATAATATCGCCAGAATACAACTGTGGATTCTGGCGGTATTTATTGACAGACAACAGTGAGAAATATTGATCCGTTAGCTGGCTTTGTAGTGGTCACGCAAAAAAACCGTCAAGTCATTAGCCGTTGGTTTAAACGGAATCTGATACATCATGTCACTGACAAAACCGCGATGGTAAGTATTGTGATTGACTATATGCAAAATAATTTCGCCGATACTCATATTCCCGGAACCGCCACCGACATATTCAAAACTGATTCTCTGTTCGCTATCATTACTGGCTAAAGCATCTACATAATCTATGTACCATAGGTCCATCTGCAGCTGTTTATCCCATAACTGTTCAAAAGAGAATCTCTGTTCGGTATTTCTCTGTTGGTATGGGTGTCCAGTGCCCGTCAGGTGGGCTTTAAAAATATCATCAACAACGTAGATATGATTTAAGGTGGAGATGATAGTTTTAAAGTTCGTTTGGCGCTGCTTATGTAGCTCTTCATCCCCTACTTGTGTCAGTGCGTTGTAGCTTGTTTCATTTGCCCAGCTTTTATATTGGGTAAACATCTTCAAAGTGTCCAGCATCCTAACAACCTCTCTGGTAGCAGCGTCAGTTACCTCAGCTGCGTTAATAAACGGTGATATAAGTTACACTAGAAATACAGTTGCGGATGACACAGGCTGCTTACCCGCAATCTCACTCCAGGCTTAAGACAAAAATAGCATAGGTAATGTGAGCAACAGTAAAAAGCTCATGCTCCAGTTAAAGCGTTGATTAAATGTTGGATCGATCAATTTTTTCGAGACCAACTTGCCTATAGTGATCCACATGAAAGTGCCAGGCAGAGTCGCCAGATTGAATAGCAGTACTCCCAGTATCGCCGATGGCCAGAATAATTCATTTTCCAAGGTAAATACTGAGCTGGCAGTCAGCAGCATCGCCCAGGATTTTGGGTTGATCAGTTGGAAACTTGCCGCTTGCAGAAAGCTCATAGGGTTGCCTTTTGAGTGACCATCTGGCGCTTTGTTACCGGCAATTTTAATGGCAATGTAAATAATGTAACTACAGGCGAGCAGACTCAATAGTTGCTGTAAGTTGGGCCAGGTTTTAAATAATTCGCCCAATCCAAACAGAATAGTTAAGTGCAGCGCGGTCATACCAAATCGAATGCCTAAAACATGCGGTAAGGTTTTCCTGATGCCAAAATGGGCACCAGAGTGAGCCAGTAAAATGTTGTTTGGCCCGGGAGTCAGAGTTGTTACCATGCAAAACAATGCCAGTGTGGGAGCCAGTTCGATCAGTGCGCTGTTCAAGTTCGTTTCCTCTTGATTTTAAATTATTGTATGCATACAATCAACACAAGTGTATGCATGAGTAATTTGTCACAACTCCTTTAAATGAGCAACGGTTTTATTGTTATGGGTACAATTTGGGAAATAGATAAACAAGCTTTTATCGAAGACTGCGAAACTCAAGCAAAATACAAAGTATTGGCGGGTTACATTGAAGCGGCGATAAGCTCAGGAGAACTGGCGCATCAACAAAAGTTACCGGCGCAGCGCTGGCTGGCGGACCAACTGAATGTGACACACGGCACAGTTACCCGTGCCTATGCGCTGGCTGAGAAAAGGGGCATAGTCGTAGCAAAATTGGGTGCGGGCACTTTTGTTAATTCAGGGTTGTTAGTTCGGGAGAGCAATCAATGCATCGACTTTTCCGCCAGCATGCAACCTATGCTCGGCCAGCAAAATATTTTGGCCCAGGCGATGCACGAACTGGCCAATGATTCTGTGGCACTGTTGCAAATGATGGCCTATTCTGCCGAGGGCATAAGCAGGCATAAAAAAGTTTTTTCTCAATGGTTGAGTGCTAAAGGTATTGAAAACAACGCTAAAGAGCTCATTTTCACCCAGGGAGCGCAGCAGGGTATTTATTCTGTACTGCAGGTTTTGACCCAACCTGGAGACTTAGTGGTACACGAACAGTTGTGCTACCCAGGATTTCACAAAGCGGCGAGGGCTTCCGGTCTGCAAACGCAGGAAGTTCCACTGACAAATCAAGGGTTGGACTTAGCTATACTTGAAGACATTTGTCGCGAAAACAAGGTAAAAGTCTTGTATATCACGCCTAACATGCAAAACCCGACCAATTTTCAATACTCTCATCAGCTACTGCAAAAACTGCTAGTCCTAAGTAAAAAATATCAATTTTATATTATTGAGGATGACGTAAATTACTGTCTTAGCCAGTACTGGCGACCGCCATTTCAACAACAGGCGCCTGACAGATTTATCTATTTATCCAGTTTATCTAAATATTTTGCCGGCGGGTTACGCATCGGCTATATGTTAGCGCCAAGAGCGTTACAGGCGAAGTTAAACCAGCACATCCACGCTCAATGCTGGATGGTGTCAACGATGAATTTCGAGCTCGCCTGTCGCTTTATCCAAAGCGATAGTTACCTGCAAAACCAACAGCGACTAGAAGCTGAGCTTGGCTACCGTCAACAAGCCTTCATTGAGATGTTTGAGCGCTACAATCTAAGTGTTTGCTGTGGCGGTTTAAATTTGTGGCTGGAGCTGCCGGATGATATCAACATGTATCAATTGTGCGGCTTATTGCTGGCGAAAAATGTCAAAGTACGGACCGCCGACGTATTCACTGCCGCTAATAGTCAGTTGCAGAGTAATGCTTTAAGAATTGCCATAGGTGGGCCAGACTCTCGCCAGCTTTTTGATAGAGGAGTAGTTATTTTTTCACAAGTACTAGAGCAACTTAACGCGCAGACTGATGTAGTTATCTAATTCCAAGGCTGATAACCGCAGATTTCAATGACCCCAAAGCTTATAGAAAAAACAGACCGCGCTCTACTGTATGTAGCAGCGCGGCTGAGGAAACTTTACTGCCCCTGCACCACAGTAATAGCGATCACGTTCAATACATCATTGGCGCTGCAGCCGCGGGATAAATCGTTTGCCGGCTTTTTCAGTCCCTGCAAAATAGGGCCTATCGCCTCTGCCTTACCGATACGTTCCGCTAACTTATAGCCGATATTCCCCGCCTCCAGTGACGGAAAAACTAGCACATTAGCCCTGCCTTTTACTTCTGAATTAACTACTTTACGCTCGGCTATATCCGGAATAATGGCCGCATCCAGCTGCACATCACCATCTACCATCAGCTCTGGTCGACGCTCTTTGACCAGCGCTGTTGCCGCTACTACTTTATCCACCGCCGGATGCTGAGCACTGCCATTGGTTGAAAAAGACAACATAGACACACGGGCAGGTTCTGCCAGCAGTTTCTCGGCACTGGCGGCAGCACTGAGGGCGATTTCAGCTAATTGCTGTTGGTCGGGCTCAATGATTAAAGCGCAATCAGAGAATATCACGCCGCCTTGCATCTCATGAAACGGCTGGCACAGCATCATCAAGAAGAAACTCGATACCATGGCGGCGCCTTCCGCTTTGCCAATGATTTGAATAGCCGTGCGCACTGTGTCACTGGTGGTGTAAACAGCCCCAGCTACTGATCCATCGGCGTCTCCCAGATGCACCATTAACTGCGCGTAATACAGTGGATGATCAGTCAGTTCGCTGGCATCATTTCTAGTCATGCCTTTGTTCTTTCGCAGCTGATAGAGAACCTCGCTATACTGGGTCTTTTTAGTCGCAGATTTAGGATCGATAACACTGATGCCAGCCAAGCTAAGATTAAGCCGTTGCGCCTCGCGGGCAATGCGTGGCGCATTGCCCAATAAGGTGATTGTCGCTATCCCCTTAGCCACGCTTTGCACTGCAGCGTCGATTATGCGTGGATCTTCCCCTTCCGCTAAGACAATGTGCCTGACATCGGCAGCAGCGCGACGGAATATATTATTCAGTGCTTTCATTCCTTAGTGACTCCAACAGGGAACATGGAAATAAGTCCGGACAGAAAATAACGGGCGTATTTGCATGTTCTTTATCAAAAATACAAAAACCTGAGTTGCCAAAATGCAACTCAGGTTGGTTTAGTCTGTGCTTATACGAAGTCTTTGTACTTGTCTAAGTGACGCACTGGCTTAGAGAGTGCATCGCGACGGAACGGATCACCCAGCTCTCTGGTACACATAACTTCTAATACCGTAGTGATTCCCTCTTCCATCTGTAGCCTGACCGCCTCTTTCAGGGCCGGACCAACATCTTCGAGTTTATCGACGACAACACCATGAGCGCCCATTGACTGAGCTATTCCCGCAAAACTCTGGTTTTCTAGCTCACCAGCGACAAAGCGACGGTTATAGAAATCTACCTGGTTTTTCTTCTCAGCTCCCCACTGACGGTTGTGGAACACTACCGCAGTGACCGGGATACTTTCACGCACACAAGTCATGATTTCAACCATAGACATGCCCCAGGCGCCGTCACCTGCGTAGGCGATGGCCGGACGTTCAGGCGCTGCTACTTTGGCGCCGATAATAGTCGGTAGTGCATAACCACAGTTACCAAAAGACATAGGGGCAAAAAATGATCTTGGACGATCAAAACGTAGGTAGCTGTTAGCGACTGAGTTAATGTTACCGATATCGGTAGAGACCATCACATCAGCTGGCATGGCTTTTTCCAGTTCGCGCAATACCTGACGTGGATGCATAAAGCTGCCCTGCTCGGCTTTTTGCTCTTCAATCATCTCTAGTGAATAGGCATCTTTTTCGTGGGTCCAGTCACTGAGCTCAGCTTCCCAGGCATCTTTTTCTTCGTTGATAACTTGCAAACGAGCTTCTCGGTTAGCCAGACACTTAGGAGAATGGCCTTTAAGCAATTCCAACAGCGCCAGTGCAGCCGCTTTAGCATCGCCATTAATGCCCACATCGATATTTTTAACTAAGCCCAACATCTTTGGATCGCAGTCGACCTGAATAATTTTTGCATCTTTTGGCCAGTAGTCCATGCCGTGCTGTGGCAGAGTACCGAAAGGCCCTAAACGTGTACCTAGAGCCAAGATCACGTCGGCTTTGGCAATCAACTTCATCGCCGCTTTGGAACCCTGATAACCCAGTGGTCCAGTCGATAGACGGTGTGATGCCGGGAATGAGTCATTGTGCAGATAGCTGTTCACTACCGGCATATCTAAAGCCTCAGCAATAGCGATAGCCTCTTCAAAGGCATCACCCATCACTACTCCGCCACCAGAAACCATCACCGGGAATTCGGCGCTGGCTAACAGTGTCGCTGCATCTTTAAGTGCCTGGGCTCCACCTGCTGAGCGCTCAATGCGAATTGGCTTAGGGATTTCGCAATCGATATCGCCGTAAAAATTATCTCTTGGAATATTCAGCTGAGTCGGTGCATTTTCTAACATCGCTCTGTCGAAGCAACGCGCAGTCAGCTCTGCCATGCGCGTGTTATTGACCACACTCACTTGATAAGCGGTAATAGTTTCAAAGAACGGTAGCTGTTCCGCCTCCTGAAAGCCTCCTAGACCCTGACTGTTAGTGCCTGTTTCCGGGGTGATGCATACGACTGGGGAATGAGCCCAGTACGCGGCGGCGATTGCGGTAACAAAGTTGGTAATACCTGGGCCGTTTTGCGCAATACACACTCCGTGGCGACCTGAGACTCTGGAATAACCATCGGCCATATGCCCGGCTCCCTGCTCATGTACAACCGGAATTAAACGAATACCTGCGGGAGTAAAAATGTCCATAGCATCCATAAATGCTGAACCCATTATTCCAAAACAGTCGCTTACTTTGTTGGCAACCAAGGTTTCTACAAATGCTTCACTGGGAGTCATACGAGCCATATTAGCCTTCCTTCTTATAATGTCTGAATCTATGTCAGAACTGGGTACGAATATCTTATAGTCGATATTAGTAGCAGCCACGCCTGGACAATAGAACCAGATTTAGAGTGTAAGTTGAGCCAGAAGAGAATGAGAAAAGTAATATGGGGGTATACAAGGATATTTAATCAGGGGCTATAAAGCCCCTGTGCAGATCGAGCGGTATAATTGAATTCAAACTTGAACTAGAAATTAAACTATCGAGTGGATTAACTCGGCAAGTTTTTTAATCCCAGGCTCTATCTTATCAGTGGCGATGGAGGAAAACCCGAGCCGGAAATAGTTCTTTGCCGCCGGCTGTTGCAAGAAGTGAATCTCACCCGCCTCGATTAAAATACTGTGCTCGCGTGCCAATAGCTGTAATTTACTGGCATCTAAATTTTCCGGCCCTTTAACCCAGTAACATGAACCACCAAACGTAGGTTGGTCGTGAGACTCAGGCAAATACTTAGTCAGGGCTTCATCCATAGCCCGCCAACGGGTCTGGTAGTTGCGCATAATGTTCATAATCAGCGAGTCGTGATAACCGCGCTCCAAAAACAGGGCCACTGATCTTTGATTATTAGCTGCCGGGTGACGCAATATTAGACGCCGCAGTGCCCGTGCCTCTTTAATAAATTCGGCGGGGCCGACGATATAGCCCAATCGCAGCCCTGGGGCCAAAGTTTTAGATAAACTGCCGACATAGATAACCCTGTCATTTTCATCCAGGCTCTTTAGCGCGGGGATAGGGTTTGAATTAAAGTTAGTTTCACTTTCGTAATCATCTTCGATGATAATAAAATCTTCATCACTGGCTTGCTGTAATAACTGGTAGCGCCGCTCTAATGGCATAGTTACCGTGCTCGGGCACTGATGACTCGGTGTGGAGTAGACCAAGTCACAGCCCGACAACACATCACCAACCAACATGCCGTCGCTATCGACAGGTATCGATTTTATCTTGGAGGGATTTAAGCTGGCAATATTGCGGATATCCACATAACCAGGTTCTTCCAATCCAATTGTACTGTTTTTGTCCAGCAGCAGTTTCACCAGCATATACAGTGCCTGCTGTGCTCCCACAGTGACGAGTATTTCATCGGCACTCGCCCAGACACCTCGACGCGGCAATAACCGGGTGCGTATCTGCTCTATTAACAGCGGGTCATCTTTATCAAACCTGTCGGCTGCCCACTCGTTGATTGCCGGCCCGCTCACTGCATCTTTACAACACTCACGCCAGTTAACGGTAGGAAACATACTGTTGTCGAACTGCCCATAGATAAAGGGGTAATCGTAGGTTTGCCAGTCTTTAGGCTTGATCACGTTAGTCTGGCTGCTGGGGTTTAGTTTGAAACGCTGCTGCCAATCGGGAGCATTACCGTTGATTTTTATATCACTATTAGGATCTTGTACCTCAAGTTTTACCTTGCCATTTAATATATCTGGATTGACAAAATAGCCACAGCGCTCTTTAGCTATTATGTAACCGTCATCTAACAGGTGTTCATAGGCAATCACTACAGTATTTCGGGCTACATTTAACTGCTGTGCCATTTTGCGACTGGAGGGAAGCGGCTTCTGTAGTGGTATGTTGCCGTTCAAGATAGCACCCGCTATCTGTTCGCGAAGCTGCTGCTGTAAACTTGCACCATTTCCCTGGCTCAAATGAAATAGTTGAAACATTAAAAATACCTTCTTTCAAAACGGCCATTAGCACAATAATTTTAGTTCAAATCCAGTGTGCCACTAAATTGTAATAAAAGCACTTTTGCAAAGTGACAAAAACGACAAAGCCAAACCTGAAAACACAGGTTTGGCTCTTTTATGATCAGCATTGCTCGATTGCCGCTAACTCACTGTTACTTATGCCTCCTCCATCTCAGGTGCTTCCACGATCACAGGCTGTTGATTTGGCGCTAATTCCGCCAACGCGTTATCCAGTGCGTCAACAATAATATCAATTTCTTCACGGGTAGCTATCAGCGCGGGACTGAGGCAAACTGTATTGTTATAGTCTTTGAAAGAGCGGTTTGTGCGGCCTATAATCACCCCATTTTTCATGCAGTGTGCGCCTAGCTGTATTGCTAAGCTCTCATCCACCGGCTCTTTCGTCTCTCTGTCTTTGACCAATTCAAAGCCTACAAACAACCCCTTGCCACGCACATCACCGATCACCTGATATTTATCCATCAGCTGATGCAGACGCCCAAGCAGGTACTCGCCCTGAACCTTTACATTTTCTAATAAATTTTCATCTTCAATAATTTTCATATTCGCCAGCGCTGCAGCCGGACCTGCTGTACATCCTGCAAAGGTTGAGATATCACGGAAATACCCCATGCGCGGGTCGTCATCTTCTTTGAAGTGGTCGAACACAGCTTCAGTTGTGACTGTGCAGGAAATCGCAGCGTAACCAGAGGCAACACCTTTAGCCATCGTCACTATGTCGGGCTTAACACCGTAGTGCTGATAGCCAAACCAAGTGCCTGTGCGACCTAGTCCGCAGACCACTTCATCGATGTGCAACAAGATGTCGTACTTTTTGCAGATTTCCTGAACCCGCTCCCAGTACCCTTCTGGCGGCTCAATCACCCCCCCGCCTGCAGTAATAGGTTCCAGGCAAAGAGCACCGATAGTGTCGGCACCCTCACGCAAGATGACTTTTTCAATTTCGTTGGCGGCGCGCACACCGTAATCGTCGACCTCGCCCCACTGCGAGCGATATTCACAGCAGTGTGGTACTTCAACAAAGCCCGGAGTAAAGGGACCATATTGATTTTTTCGCTCAAATTGGCCGGTGGCACTCAAAGCGGTGATAGTCGTTCCGTGGTAGTCGCGTTCGCGAAATAAGATCTTGTGCTTTTTACCGCCGTACTTTTTCGCCGCTATCTGGCGAACAATCTTAAACGCTTTCTCGTTGGCCTCTGAACCCGAGTTAGAATAGTAAACCCGCGACAGACCGGGCATTTTCTCGATTAATTTGGCTGCGTACTGTGCTGCCACTACGTTACCAGCAGTTTGCGCAAAGTAATTCATAGTCACTAATTGATCGCGTACTGCATCGGCAATTTCGGTGCGACCATAGCCGACATTGACAGTCCAAACTGCCCCTGATACAGCATCTAAATACTCATTTCCTTTGGCATCCCAAACACGCATACCCGCGCCTTTAACGATAACCATAGGGTCGGCATCTTCATAAACTTTGTGCTGAGATAAGTGATGCCATACGTGCTTTCGATCATTGGCCACTACTTGTTTGGCATCGTACTCGTTCAGATTAATTGTCATATTTACCTCCCCCAATCATTATCGATTGCGCTGTTCGTTGAATATTGTTTAAAGTAGCTGCGCTCAACAGAGCGACAGCTTCGCACGACTTTGCTGCACGAAAGTATGTCGCACACTTATGCGCATACCATGCTCTAAAGCTATACGGGAATGGAAAAAAGCAGATAGAACCAGATCTTTATCGATATTGATGCCAGCAGGTTTCATCAGCGATTGGGGCTGGATCTATCGGTTTCAAGCATCTGGTTTAGTCGCAAGTTTGTTGCTATAAGTTACGTTTTAAGTCTACTTTTTGGTAAATACAGACCTTGATTTTTTCTTAAATTCGCTACAATTGACTATTTTTATACTCAGACTTTTAGAGGTTTTCATTGAACACTGAATATTTTAAAGGATTTACCCTGACCGCTATGGGGGTCATTTTTCTCAGTTTTGACGCGCTGTTTATCCGCCTAATTGATGCTGAGAGCGCCGATCTGCTATTTTGGCGCGGCTTGCTGCTGAGTGCTATTGTCGCTATTGGCTGCAAGCTAAAATCACCAGGGGAGGCACTTTTTCGCAGTGACTGGCGCTACATTCGCTCAACCGTTTTATTTGGCATTAGCTCTATCTGTTTTGTCATGGCGATCAACTCGACCTCTGTCGCCAATGTGTTAGTGATTATCAGCGTGCAGCCGCTGTTTGCCGCTTTTCTAGCCTGGGCGCTGCTCGGTGAGAAATCGCCAATGGTCACTTGGGTTGCCATTGTCATCTCTATGTTTGGCATTGCCTGGGTATTAATTGACTCCTGGAATGGCCCCAACTTAAAAGGTGATTTACTGGCACTGGCCTGTGGTTTGGCCCTGTCCAGTAAGTTTGTCAATGACCGGGCTGAAACTAAGCATTCAATGGTACCTTCGTTAATTGGTGGGGGCCTGATTATGGCGCTGTTTGCGGTATTTAATTCCGACTCTATCATGCTGCACGGCACCCAGTGGGTTTGGACTGCAATGCTCTGCCTGGTGATAGTACCTATCGCTTTTATCTTGATCACCTTAGGCCCCAAACGTATTCCCGCCGCTGAAGTAGGTATGTTGATGTTGCTCGAGACAGTAATAGGGCCGCTATGGATTTGGATATTTCTGGAAATCGCGCCAAATACTGCAGCGCTACAAGGAGGCACTATAGTAATAGCAACCTTGATTATCCATACCCTAATTCGTTTAAAGATGTCACGTAAGGCAACGACACTGAGCCGGGTTTAACCCGGCGAAAAGACACCTATAATTTTCTACCTGCTCAGCGACTTTACACAAACATCAGACTAGTCTATTACTGATTAGTCCGTTTTTCTAAGCCAAATCAAACACCCACACCCCGCAACCTATTGATTTTTTTAATTAGTCTTATACCCTTCAGCAGATTAAGATATTTCGCAGTAATGACATAATGCAGCGAAATACAGGGCTATGTTCGCTGAACATTCAACATCTTTAATCCATCAAAATCATAGATCATCAATCCCTCCAGCTAGCGGGTGCCTTACAACCCCTAGCCAAAATTAACCTTAATAGGAGATCGCATGCCGATTAATTTAACCCAGGTCGATGGAGTAGAAATCCATGCTGTGCATAAGGCCAGCTGTCACTGTGGTAATGTGCAGCTTGCACTTACACTGCCCGAAGGTTTAGTCGATGTGCGCAGATGTGACTGCTCCTTGTGCCGACGTCGCGGCGCAATTGCAGCTTCTGTGCCTCTTTGTGATATCGAAATCATCAAAGGTGAAGAATCGTTAAAGCTCTATCAATTTAATACCAAAACAGCTAAACATTACTTTTGCGGCAACTGCGGTATTTATACTCACCATCAACGCAGATCAAATCCTAGCCAGTACGCATTTAATGTTGCTTGTTTGGAGGGGATTAACGCATTGAAAATAGATCAAATAACACTTTATGATGGGGTTCATCATCCGGCCGATATATAAGTTGGAAGTTGGAAGTTGGAAGTTGGAAGTTGGAAGTTGGAAGTTGGAAGTTGGAAGTTGGAAGTTGGAAGTTGGAAGTTGGAAGTTGGAAGGAGAATAGATTGGATAATAAAGCAGCCATGCAAGCATATAATCTTCATGAGAGAATTGGTTTGCAAATCAGTGGCTATCAAAAAGTTGCAAGATCTGAGCTAGTAAAATTTGTTTCAGAGGACAAACAAGGTAGTTTTATCGGCTATTTTAATATTAATGAACAGTACATTGATGCCGTCATTACAGATGAAATTGACTACTTCAGAAAATTACAGCGCTCTTTTGAATGGAAGACTTATGGGCTTGATCTGCCGCAGCATATGGGTGATCGTCTAGAAGCACATGGTTTTATAGCGGATGAGCCCGAATCTTTTATGTTATTAGATTTGCAATCCAGTCCTGCTACTTTTGCCGATACCGAAATCTGCGTTGAAGTATCTGACCAGCAGGGGATAAAAGACGCTATTAGTGTGCAAGAAAAGGTCTGGGGTGGCTATTTAACTGACAAACTAGATCGCTTAGTGCAGATAAAGCAACAGACACCGCAGAATCTAACTGTTTATGTTATCTATCAAGACGATAACCCCGTTGCCTCGGCCTGGATTATGTACAACTACGAAAGTCCTTTCGCCGGCGTTTGGGGAGGCAGTACTCTGCCCTTATACCGGGGAAGGGGCTATTATAGTGCCCTGTTAAATAAACGTATTAACGACGCTAAACAACGGGGCATGAAATATCTGAGTATAGATGCCAGTGCGATGAGCAGGCCCATTGTAGCCAAACATGGTTTTGAGTTTATTACCCAGACTACGCCTTACTTTTATCATATTTGATCGCTCAATAGTATGGAGCTACACACAATAAAAAGCCCCAACCTGAAGGTTGAGGCTTAGATGGCTGACATCAATTTTAACAATCGGCTTTAGACTTTACCGCTGTTGACAAAATTATCAGTTGCGTTGATTAGCTCAGTGCGAATTCCCGTCTCACTCATTGCATGACCAGCATCTGCAACGATGACATATTTAGCTTCCGGCCAGGCCTTGTGTAAATCCCAAGAGCTTTGCATAGGACAGACAACATCGTATCTGCCCTGTACAATTATAGTCGGAATGTTTCTAATTTTATCCACGTTATCAAGTAGCTGGCTCTCATTTTCCATAAAGCCTTTATTGATGAAGTAGTGACATTCAATACGGGCAAAAGCGTCGGCGAAAGCATCTTCACCTGCCTCTGCTATTGCTTTCGGGTCTTGAATAAGTTGTGAAGTGGAAGCTTCCCAAACTGACCAGGCATTCGCAGCAGCTGCTCTTACGCTGGCATCTTCACTGGTCAGACGCTTGTGGTAGGCGCTGATAAAGTCACCGCGCTCGGCTTCTGGAATGGCATTTTTATACCCCTCCCAGGCATCCGGAAAAATATGTGAGGCCCCTTCCTGATAAAACCACTGCAATTCTGATTTGCGCAACATAAAGATGCCACGCAAGAACAGAGCATCTACAGATTCAGGATGAGTTTGCGCGTATGCCAATGACAAAGTTGATCCCCAGCTGCCGCCAAAAACTGCCCAAGTCTCAATATTTAAATGGTTCTTAATTTGCTGGATATCGTTGACTAAAGCCCAAGTATTATTGTCCTCAAGTTCAGAAAAAGGTGTTGATCTGCCACAACCGCGCTGGTCAATTAAGATGATCCGGTATTTATCCGGATCAAAAAAGCGTGCTGCATTCGCGGAGATTCCCCCACCTGGCCCACCGTGTAAAAACACTACAGGGTGCCCTTGCGGGTTACCGCACTGTTCAAAATAGATCGTGTGTAAATCACTGACTTGAAACATTTCAGTATGAAAAGGTTTTATTTTTGGGTAGAGAGAAACGTCCATTACTGCCTCAAAATTGATTGTAATAAATGAGTAGTGCCCGATAACATAATACTTAGACCGAGTGCTGTTAATACCAAATACAATACTGGTGAAGCTAATTAAGAATGCTCTATTAAATAAATATAGTATTTGGCGCAAGTAGCCAACAGTCTACACTAAATTCGATACATTTATTCTAATAGCAGGGCTTTCTTCGTATCGGTAATCAAATACGAAATTGGGTGGCTAGAATTCAATAAAGTGGATCTTTAAGTGATCATTAAACCCTGTATTTTTACCCCACTATTATCTTTTCAATCTTTATCTGTAACGGAAATATTCATGACTTTTAATAACTTGGTATTAGAAAGCGATACAGTCCGACTTGAGCCATTAAACATAGAACACAAACAGGGGCTGTGTGAAGCCATTTGTGATGGTGAGCTTTGGAACTTACATGTCACTCTAGTTCCACACCCTGACAATATTGATGCTTTTATTGACAGAGCACTAGAGTTATACGCTAAAGGAGATGGCATTACTTTTGTCACTATAGATAAAAAGAGCAACACAATAGTCGGCTCCAGTCGCTTTATGAAAGCGGATTTTGCGAATAAGAAAGTTGAGATTGGAAACACCTTTTTGGCTAAGTCCGCTCAGCGAACGACAGTGAATACCCAGGCCAAATTGCTGATGCTCAGCTACGCCTTCGATGAATTGAACTTCAACCGGGTTGAGTTTTTAACCGATTACCTGAACAAAAAATCACGAGCAGCCATCTTAAATTTAGGGGCCAAGCAAGAGGGAATTCTCTGCAATCATATGGTTATGCCAGATGGCCGGGTCAGGGATTCGGTGCTCTTCAGTATCATTAATGGCAGCTGGCCCGGTATCAAAATGCATTTGACTGATAAACTAAAGTAATTGATTTTTATCTATTTAATTATCAATTTAGCTGATGCACAATAGCGGCGTCTAACCTTTGCGATGATAACCATATCTGCTGTGCGGTTTTGTATACTTAAGCCTTACCGGACTGACTCGCATGCTCCCCAATTCAGAGGTAACTATGCAGGCATTACGAGTAGTACAAATCACCGATATCCATCTTTTATCCCAACCCGGGGATAAGTATTACCAGGTTGATACCGCTGAATCTCTGGAGACAGTGATAGACGAGATTAAGCAACTCGAGCCCAAAGTGGATATGATCATCGCCACGGGTGATTTGAGTGAAGATGGCGCAGGGGCGACTTATCAAAGATTAGCGGAGATTTTAGCTACATTAACTGTGCCTGTGTATGTAACCGCCGGTAATCATGATAACCCGCAGCTTATGTCGACACATCTACAAAGTGCCAATATCTGCATGGCACCTTCTGTCGAAGTAGCCAACTGGGGTTTTATTTTTCTCGACTCACAAGTTGCCGGTCAATCTCACGGGCTGCTATCTGCACAGCAGCTGCAAGATATCGACACTTACTTAAGCCAGGACCCAGAGCGTCCAGTATTAATTGCCTTACACCACCCCAGCTTTACGCTCTGTCCCTCTGCGGGATGTCAATTACAAAATGCAGCACAGCTACAACAAATACTGGGCCAACACCCTAATCTTAAAGCCGTTATCGCCGGCCATACTCACAATGCTGTCACTGATGATAGCCAAAACTATCGCCAGTTCACTACCCCTTCCACTTTCGCCAATGCCACCCATAAACAAAGTATAGATGAGCATAGCGCACAGGACTTTTGGGCAGGCCACCAGCTTGACAGTACCAGCATAGGTTTCAGGGTCTTAGATTTACTGGCCAATGGTAGTTTCAACACCCAAGTCCACTGGCTAAAGGTTTAGTTGATGACTCTGCATCAAAGCGATAATCGCCGCACTTTGGAAATCCGTCGGCACAGTATGAGGGAGAAACCCGGAGCCCACTTAAACGCTCAGGGGATCGCATTAGCAAAATTAGTCGCTGGCCATGACAAAGCTTATGACTTAGTAGTGACTAGCAATATTCCCAGGGCGATCGAGACGGCACAAGCAATGGGCTGTTGTGTCGACGACATACAGGCTGAGTTGGGCTATCTACCTGGGAAAGTGTTTGAGCAGATAAATTGGCCAAGTTGTATTGCCAATGTCGCTGAAGTGGCATTACTAAACAAAGATTGCCAAACCTTTGCTCAGCTACAGTCAGAACTCTGGTTGAAAATAGCCAGCAGAATTGGCCAAGGCGAAAAAGCTTTGATAATTACCCACGGTGCTTTTATTGAACTGGGCCTGATCGCGACTCTGGCGCCGATGGACTATAGCGAACTGGGGCCTGCCTTTGGCTACTGCGAAGGTATTCGTCTGTATTTTGATAAAGAACAGATCAGCTTTGAGCTATTACGCGTGCCAAAACAGTATCAGCTGTTAGAGAACTAGCTGATCCGCTGTAGGTCTGTTTTTTCTCAGGGCTAACTAAGCTCATACTGAGGAACACTCTTCGCGATTAAAAGTGGCCACTGAAATATTCACTTTATTGGTGTACAAGATTGAAGTGAAGTTTGTACCTTGCAAGCGTGTTTTGCAATACGCTAAGATTGGCAAAACATTGGGGATTTTAGCTTGTGCCTATAGGAGAGATCGTGAAAATTTTCTAATTTCTTCCGATCCAATCAGTGAGTTTATCAACGGCGACTATGTGCGAACTGATTTTGATGGTCCGGCGGCAATATTATTTAGTTACCTAAAACATCAGAGATGTGGGACCTGTCATTGGTTTCGATAGTTTCAATGACCTGGAAGATGTCGGTATTCAACCTGTAGCAGCAACTATACCAAAGCAGGCATTGATATACCGATCAGGAAACTACCCCGATAAATACATATAGATTCGGGGCTGAGATGAATTTATTATGCCCCATAGTCAGTTTTAGACGGCGCTAAGCAATTGGCTAGTCATACGCTTATGCCTTTTAAAAACTCCTTAAGCTCACTTGGGCTACGCAAACGAATAAATTCAACATGCTCAAATTCAGTTGATTGCATTAGCTTTGCATAGCGGATTTTGTTGCGCATATAGCTTTTAAAAAACCAGACAAATATCGACTGTCTGGATAGAAATGATTTGGCAAAGGTCTCTTTATTTCCTGTCTCTGGCCATAGTTCTTGTTTGAAAAAGGCGCGAGTTACTGTGCGCTTAAACAATTGCATCAAGGTCCTGAGAAAAGAATAATCCAGCCATATGATAGTATCTACACTGGCCCATTTAAGATCGTTAGTACGGCTATAATTACCATCCAATACCCAAACATCCCCCGAGATTGCTCTTTCCACTTTGGGGATAAATTCCTCGTCAGTCGGCTGCATCCAGTTCGACTTCCAGAAAAGTTGATCCATTTGGATACAAGGGTAACCAAGATGCTGTGCCAAACATTTAGAAAAAGTTGATTTTCCACTGCCTGTAGTGCCTATTACGTTTATCTTTTTCATGATCAACCATCCCGTAAAGAAACCAGGCAGTGAGCCGGGGGTACCAACAAAGAGAACGTATAGTATGAATAAATCTATAAGTAACCTTTGGGGCGCAGTTTACCCCGCCAGATACTTGGCAAGCGGCATCGCCGAAAAGTTTAGTCGCTGACCACTATGCGTACCCTCCAGTTCTGAACCCTAAGCAGTACCGCTATTGAGATTCAATAAAAAGCTTGTGAGAAACTGAACATCTCTCTCGTATACATTGGCCGGAATTTTTTGTTTGAATGCCTCATTGTATTCAAGCTGGCCTTTAGCCCAGTCTTTATAAGAGAAGTTCGGGTCTGCCATAGGGTTAACATAATTTGCAGATCCGGGCTCGTTCACTCCCAGAAAGTTGCCATTGGCGTCTACTCTGATATTGGCGGAGAACATCATCGTCATCATACTAGCCGTAGCCATTAATCTGTCTTCAGGGCTGCTGCCTTGCAGAGATTTATTCCAGGCGGCGGCTACATCAGCGGGTGTATTAGAATTGGGAAACTTAAAACTCTTTGCTGTACCGGTTTCGGTAATCGCATCATTGTTAGCATCTAAGCCTTTACCTGGGACTAGCAGTAAGTTGTCAGCTCCCTCCCCCGACATTCTATCAATCGTTGAATCGGTGATAGATGTGCCCAACGAGTGAACTTTTTGCAAAACTTGACGATCTTCAAAACTTAAACTCTTGAGAAATTTTTTGCTATCCACAGGCTCTTGCTGTTGTGCCATCATCGCCAGCTCGACAAAACGCTGCCGGTTTTCAGAAAGTTTTAAAACAAAATCATTACCGGCACCGCGGCGCATAGCATCGGTAATTTCCGCTTTAAAATCGCTATTAAAGCTAGCAAATAGACTGTCGGTATTGCTCTCTTTAGCACCGTTTGCAGTGCCATTAGTTAGCTGAGTGTTAGTTGCTAGCAGTGTGTTGATTTGCATAATATCTCCATATTCAATGACTTAAGCTCGCATCTTTCCTAAGCAAAAAATGAGCCAGCTTTGCAAGTCTTCAAATCAATGCATTAGTCAGCAGCTACTAAATCCACGACAGCTCGGGCTCGCGGAGTTTTCCAAGGGTTTTGTTTGCAAAACAACATCGTGCAAAAAAGCGTTCTAAGTACTTTGGTCTTTGATATAAAAGGAATAACATTGCCGTCGGCAAACCCAAGTAAACAATATTGGCCGCTTAATGCAAAGGTTAACATGTCACCTTTAAGGCATGAATACTGGACATAACAAACTGGCCAAGTATCAGCTAGCGCTGAACAATCACACTATATGTAATACGCGTTAGCATGATGAGTTCACAACCTATAGCTTGATTGCAGTAAGATATTTTCAGCACCTGCGCTGCTGGCAATATCCTTTGCAAATATCGGCATTAATAGCTGAAATTCTCAGAGCAACTAATGCTATAATCCTGCCCCTGAAATCTCAGTTGTTTGAGAACTTAAGTTAAAACCCTTTAAGAGTTAAAACTATGCCCCCTGTATCAAACCCTTCTAATGATATTGTCATTGTCGGTAACTCCTCAGATAATCCATTTGCAATCGACGTCGCTTATGCCATGGGTCAAAACCAAGACATAGCAGATTTAATCGGTATGAAAGCCTTTACCAATACCGAATTTTGCCCAAGATTTATCTCTGATGAGCTGGACTTTAGCTCTATAGGTAATGTTTTAGCCGGTAAAACGGTTGTTATTGTCAGTACAAGTAGCTTAGTAAAAACCCGTCAGGAACTGGCAATGCACAACTTTTTCATCGCCAGAGCCGCTAAAGAGAACGGCGCTTCAAGCGTGATACTGCTTGAGCCCGATCTTTTTTTCAGTGCACAAGATCGCGGTGCACATGCCGACTTAGGTGATACTGAGCACCCGCGTAGTGATACAGATTTAAAAAAGTTTGATGGCCAGCCTTTTACCTCAAAACTCTACGCACAAATGCTAAAATTGTCGGGTGTTGATCGGGTACTGACGGTACATAATCACTCCTCTTCAGTGCAGAGCATCTTTAACCAAGTGTTTGAAGGCAATTTCCACAACTTAATCCCCTACGAAATCTACGCCCACTACTTGCTTAATTCCAACATTATTAATTGTGGTCCTAAAGGCGAAGGGCTTGTTCTTTGCGCACCTGATAAAGGTGCCAGAGGTTTTGTTAAAGAGATGTTTGCCACTCTCGGTTTAAGCGAAGCCAAATTTATCTTGTTAGATAAAGAACGCGGCGGTGAGCACAAGGTCAGCATAACTCTGCATAAAGAGAGCGAGCACACCTTTGAAGGCTTGGAAGGCTGCAGTATCGTTCTCTTTGATGACATGGTCCGTACCGGATCAACCGTAGTAAAATCTTGCCAATTCTTGCAGCAGTTACAACCTGAGCGGATGATCTTTGCTGTGTCACACTTCTATGCCTCTGATGAAGGGCGTGAGCGTATGGCCAACAACTCCATCGATGAAATACTCACCCTCAACACGTTGCCAACTATCTTAAACCGGGATGTGCAAGGTCGTTTACGTAAGAAGCTGGTAGTACTGAAAATCGAAAAATGGCTGGCGCAAGAGCTGGGTAAAATCCTTGAACTACCGCTGACTAAAGAAGCCAATCCATACAAAATTGATATGTCATCTAAAAACCCGAGATTCACCCGTAAAATCTGGTTTGCCGATCAATTAGATTCACTGCGCCAAGAAGCTGGCGAGTAACTGCCAAAGATAAAAAAGCGCCTATCAGGCGCTTTTTTTTCGTGGGCCTAAGGAAATAAGAGACCATCTTTTTGTTGCTGACAGCAACTCTCGCTAGTGGGCAGCATCACCAAAGGAACTCATACAGCGCCCTTCTTTAGTGCGCTTCGTTTTACGCAACTATCTAATTGTACTGAAAATCGAAAAATGGCTGGCGCAAGAGCTGGGT
>MAAC01018170.1_pt1 | contig 60661 bp, 47 predicted proteins | sample 1115981 | NCBI WGS metagenome assembly MAAC01 (sample SAMN04961126, study PRJNA320927) | seawater metagenome | isolation source: sample BD02T64 sea water enriched with oil for 64 days | place: USA:Gulf of Mexico | collected 2013-07-27 | reverse complement strand
GCACCAGGGTGACCGGATTTCGCTTGTTGAACAGCATCCATACTTAATGCACGTATTGCATTGGCTAATTCTTGACGAGCTGACATTCAGGCTGACTCCTAAATAACTTTGGTTGATTGACGCATAGTTTATCAAATAGATTGAAATGCGTTGGAAAAATGTGGCGCTATTGTCGCTTACCTGGCGTCTGTCATCAAACATTTGTTCTTGTTTACCCTTGAAAACCCCAAGGTCAGAGGCAAAAGCAGGATAATCTTGGGTTTTTAACAAATCTATATCAAAATATTTTGATATAGATGGAATCGCTGCTATGCTGCTTTTACTGAATCTCAGATGAGATCATCAAATAATCGCAGAGCCCCCTTACTTTATGAGTCAACCTCCCCTTCAAGAAGCCGATATCGCTAATGAAAGCTTCCTGAGCATCGCATCATTACTAAAAGGCACTGGAGACCCCCTTCGCCTAGAAGTTCTACGAGCATTAAAAACAGACTCTCTAGGTGTCCAAGAACTCTGCAATATATTTGATATCAAACAATCAGGCATGAGCCATCACCTAAAGGTGTTAGCAAAGGCTGGAGCCGTCACTACTCGCCGAGAAGGAAATTCCATTTTCTATCGGCGTGCGTTGGCAGACAATCAAACGATGTTTGGGCAATTGCTAGAGTCACTTTATCAGGCCATTGATTTTGTCGACCTCTCCCAACCGGTACTCAACAACATCCAGCAGGTAAAACAACAACGAGCTGATGCGGCAAAATTGTTCTTTAATAAACATGCCAGTCAATTTCGTGAACAACAAGAATCAATCGCCCCTTTTGCACAATATGCTGGCAATGCAAAAGATTTATTACTGCATACCTTAAACACCGTTCCAAAGAAACCTGCATGTATTATTGAAATCGGCCCCGGTGAAGGTGCCTTCTTAAAAATGCTTTCTCCTTTATGTGATCAGGTTATCGCCTTAGATATTTCTGAAGAAATGTTAGATAAAGCCCAGTCTTACTGCCAAGAACAACCATTAGCCAATATCATTTTTATGCTGGGTGATACACAAACCGCCCTAAACGAAAAACTTAACGCCGACCATATTGTTTGCAATATGGTTTTACATCACGTGCCCTCTCCCGCCGATGTTTTTAATGATAGTGCTAAATTATTAAGTAATGGTGGCTCGCTTATTGTGACCGATTTATGTCGTCACGATCAAAGCTGGGCGGTTGATAACTGCGGCGATCTTTGGCTTGGCTTTGAGCCAGACGAACTCAGCCAATGGGCGTCGGCAGCAGGCTTTGAAGACAAAGAAAGTTTATACCTGGGGTTACGAAACGGATTCCAGGTACAAGTAAGACGATTTGAAATATCAAAATAATTTAAGAACTATTTAAAGAGCTATTTGAAGAACTAAAGACTGACGTAAATTAAGTACCTCACATCCGAGTCCGTATCGGAAGGTCACCCGGACAAAATGGCCGACCAGATATCTGACGCGATATTGGATGCCATTATTAAAGATGACCCCAACTCCCGTGTTGCCGTAGAAACCATGGTAAAAACCGGCATGGTAGTTATTGCCGGAGAAGTTCGCACCAATACCTACGTAGATTTAGAAGACATCGTTCGTGATGTTATTTTAGACATTGGTTACAACAGCTCAGATGTTGGTTTTGATGGTGCTTCATGTGCCGTATTAAATGCTATCGGCAAGCAGTCTAGTGATATAGCGATGGGAGTTGATGAGGCTGAAGATAAAGATCTCGGCGCAGGTGACCAAGGATTAATGTTTGGTTATGCCTCAAACGAAACTGATGTATTGATGCCCGCCCCAATTTATTATTCACACCGCTTAGTACAACGCCAAGCAGAATTACGTAAACAAGGTGTACTCCCTTGGTTACGTCCAGATGCAAAAAGCCAAGTCACCTTACGTTACGAAAATAACAAACCTGTCGCTGTTGATGCCGTTGTGCTTTCTACACAACATGATCCTGAGATTGAACTAAAGGATCTTCAAGAAGCCATTATGGAGCAGGTCGTCAAACAAGTATTGCCGGCAGAATGGCTACATAAAGATACCCAATACCACATCAATCCTACTGGCCAATTTATCATTGGCGGCCCTGTTGGTGACTGTGGATTAACCGGCCGTAAAATTATTGTTGATACTTATGGCGGCATGGCTCGTCACGGTGGCGGGGCTTTTTCTGGTAAAGACCCATCGAAAGTGGATCGCTCTGCTGCGTACGCTGGCCGTTATGTTGCCAAAAACATTGTTGCCGCGGGACTTGCTGAGCGTTGTGAAATTCAAGTGTCTTATGCTATTGGTGTAGCAGAACCTACATCTATCAGTGTAAATACGTTTGGTACCGGGAAAATTAGTGATGAAATTATTGTAACCTTAGTTCGTGAACACTTTGACCTACGTCCTCGAGGCCTTATTGAAATGTTAGATTTACGTCGACCGATTTATCGAGCTACCGCAGCATACGGTCACTTTGGTCGAGAAGAACCCAACTTCACTTGGGAAAAAACAGACAAAGCTGACGCATTAAAAGCAGCTGCCAATTTATAAAATACACATACTATATTTTAGGAAAAGATTATGAGCGAATTTACTGATTACAAAGTAGCAGACATCTCCACCGCCGATTGGGGCCGTCAAGAAATAGATATCGCAGAAACAGAAATGCCCGCACTAATGGCATTACGTCGTAAATATAAAGAATCTAAGCCATTGGCTGGCGCCAAAATCATGGGTTGTATTCATATGACAATCCAAACTGCTGTATTAATTGAAACATTAGTAGAACTAGGTGCAGAAGTCCGTTGGTCATCTTGTAATATCTTTTCTACTCAAGATCATGCTGCTGCGGCCATTGCCGTTGCAGGCGTTCCAGTATTTGCCTGGAAAGGTGAGACCGAAGAAGAATTTTTATGGTGTATTCGTCAAACTATTGAAGTGAATGGCAACGTTTGGGATGCCAACATTATTCTTGACGACGGTGGTGACTTAACAGAAATGTTACACGCCGATTATCAAGAACTGCTATCTAAGTGCCACGGTATTTCTGAAGAAACAACCACTGGTGTACACCGTTTATTGGAAATGCTAGAAAAAGGTGAACTTAAAGTTCCTGCAATCAACGTTAACGATGCAGTAACCAAATCCAAAAATGACAACAAATACGGCTGTCGCCATAGCTTAAACGACGCAATCAAACGTGGTACTGATCATCTACTTGCCGGTAAAAAAGCTCTTGTTATTGGTTACGGCGACGTAGGTAAAGGCTCCGCTGCATCACTTAGTCAAGAAGGTATGATTGTTCGTGTTAGTGAAATCGATCCTATCTGCGCCATGCAAGCATGTATGGATGGATACGAAGTTATATCCCCTTACATTGACGGTGTAAACACTGGCAACATCGACTGCATCAATACCACATTATTACAAAGCACTGACCTAGTGGTAACCACCACAGGAAACGTTGATGTTTGTGATAAAAACATGCTTCAGTCTCTTAAAAAATGTGCCGTTGTTTGTAACATCGGACACTTTGACAGTGAAATTGATACCGCCTTTATGCGTAAGAACTGGGAATGGATTGAAGTTAAACCTCAAGTCCACAAAATTCTTCGTAGTGGTGAAACTGACGATCACTTACTTCTTTTATCTGAAGGCCGCTTGGTAAACCTAGGTAACGCCACAGGTCACCCATCACGAATTATGGATGGTTCTTTTGCTAACCAGGTACTTGCACAAATTTACCTTTGGGAAGCGAAATTTGCTGATCTGCCAGAAGCAGAGAAAACAGAAAACTTATATGTAAAAGTACTTCCTAAGAAATTAGACGAAGAAGTTGCTCGAGATATGGTAGAAGGTTTCTGTGGGGTTATCACTCAGATGACATCACAGCAGGCTGACTATATTAAAGTCCCAGTTGACGGCCCTTATAAGCCTGAGTCGTATAAGTATTAGTAGACATCGCTATTGAGTAGAACTGTGAATCTTGCGATCAGTACTTTGTTCGTTATATACGGTCAGAAACGTCTGCGGCACGGACGCCGCAGTCGAGCACGCATGGATGCGATCTTTTGCGATTTCTGACCGTATATAACGAACAAAGTACGCTCTCGATGATCCGCCAAAATAGTGATTTCCCAATACTTCAAAGTAAAAGAAAATATAGCGAACCATTATGAAATCTCAACAGCAGTACAAACCTCGTTTCAGTTTTGAATTCTTTCCACCCAAAACCGATGTAGGTATAACAAAATTAAATGCCGTCCGCGAAGAATTTGCAAAACTAAACCCCGCCTTCTTTTCAGTCACCTATGGTGCCGGTGGTTCAACACGTGATCGTACCTTTGACACGGTTATAGATACTAAAACAACCACAGGTATCAACACAGCCCCCCATTTATCCTGCGTTGGCGATACTCGTGAACAATTACGCGACCTTATCAACCAATACAAAGATAATGACATCAATCGCATTGTCACCTTACGCGGCGATCTACCATCAGGTATGGGCGCATCCATGGGTGAGCTCAAATATGCCAGTGATTTGGTTGCCTTCATCCGAGAAGAGACGGGGGATCACTTCCATCTTGAAGTCGCCGCTTATCCAGAGATGCACCCTCAAGCCGCATCGATGGAAGCTGATTTACAAGCATTTAAAACCAAAGTAGAAGCTGGCGCCAATAGTGCAATCACGCAATATTTCTACAACATTGATGCTTACAAGTTTTTTATTGATAGCTGCGAGAAGATGGGTATTAATATTCCGGTCGTCGTTGGCGTAATGCCTATCACCAATCATGATAACTTGATGCGTTTTTCCAATATGTGTGGCGCTGAAATCCCTCGCTGGATTCGTACACGTATCGAAAATCATGCAACTGACCTAGACTACATAACGAAGTTTGGCGAAGAAGTGGTGACCAACCTTTGTGAACAGTTGCTCGATTTAGGTGCCCCAGGCTTACACTTCTATACGTTAAACCAGGTAGAGCCTAGTTTAAGTATTTGGAATAATTTGGGTCTTAGTAATAAATAATACTCAAATAGGCAGTAACGGCTCAATACCTCACAAATTTAAGCCGTTACTGTCTCACCGATTGCCCTACCTTACTTATCACTTCCTAATTGTTGTATACGCTGATAAATAATCTCAGGTAACGCTGCCTTTGTTAACGCTTTGTAGTCATAGGCAATTAACAACCCTTCTCCTTCTGCTGCAATCTTCTTATGTTGATGGCTTACTACTCGATAATGCATAGTAAATCGATCACCTTCTACATCGGTAACACGGGCTCCAATAGATACCGTATCAGGATAGGTTAAAGGAATACGGAATCGACATTGTGTTGACGCTAAAATTGGCCCTATCCCTGTTTCATCTTTAACTTCTTTGAATTTTAATTGATCAAAAAATGCAATTCTTGCCGATTCAAAGTATCGAAAATACACCGTATTGTTAACATGTTCATAGGCATCCATATCTCCCCAAATAACAGGGCTTTCTACAATCACCGGATATTCTGCTAAAAGATTTTCCACGTTACTTCACCTTTTTATTGTTAACAAATAATCGCTTTGTATTATCCACTCACCAGCGTGAATACGGGTTATTCACTAAGTTACTGTTGTAATACTTTACATCACCTGTTACTTCTTCGCCAACCCATGAGGACAAAGATACCGTTTGGTCTTCACTAGCCAACTCAATTTCTGCAACCATTAACCCCGCATTTTCACCTTCAAATAGGTCAATCTCCCACGTTAGTTCGCCTTCCTTTCGCAGGTAACGGGTCTTTTCAATTAGTGGTTTCTGACAAAGCTTATCTAACATTTCATTGGCGTCAACTAGAGGTATATCGTATTCGTATTCCAATCGAGACATTCCGACAGTTTTACCTTTGATGGTTAACTTTGATCGATCACCTTCCAATCGCACACGAACCGTTGCATCTTCTGTTTTTAAATACCCTTGTCGAAAAGCCGTTCCTATGATTTCATTGCCTTGTTCATCGAGCTTCCAATCATCATTTTTAAGTAGAAATTTTCGTTCAATTTCAATCGCCATAATTAACTTTCCTTTTTACTTCGACCGACAATAAATACAGCTGACAACACAAGTAACATGCCAATGAAATGTACCCAGGTATATATCTCACCTAATATAAAATACGCAAATAGTGCTGTAAATCCAGGCCCTACACAACCAACCAATGCCGCTTTTGGCGCACCTAGGTGTTTAATGCCTTCCGCCATTAGGAATGTTGGAATAACCGTGCATGCGATGGCAATAACAATAGCAATTGCCCACAATTCAGGCACAACATTAAGGTTTTCTAACGGCCGGGTTAATAAAAAGTGCAACACAATTGCAATACTCGCTGCACTCATGGCGTACACGGTAAACCCCATGGAGCCAATTTTTGAAAACATTTGGCCACTACCTACGATGTATATTGCAAAAGTGATAGCGCTACCTAACACCCATAACATGCCTAGAGTAATATTTTCACCAGAAAACTGTGCATCATGTATATATACAATCACAATACCCAAATATCCTAACATCAGCGCAGCCCACTCCATTTTTTGGATACGACGTTTGAGAATAAATGCTGATATGACCAATACAACCGTCGGATAAAGAAATAATATGAGACGCTCAAAACCTGCAGAAATATATTGCAAGCCCATTAAATCAAAAAGACTTGCTAAATAGTAACCCGCCACACCAAAACTAATAATTTTGATGTGATCTTTACCGGTTAGTTTTGACAGTTGACTAGCACGTAATACAAAAAAACCAATCACAATATAAAACGGTAACGAAATCCCCATCCTTAAGGTCATCAGTGTTACCGCATCAATATCATAACCATAAGCGAGCTTTACAAGAACAGCCTTAGCTGAAAAACATATTGTTCCCAACAACATTAGGAATAAGCCCTTTGATTGGCGCAGATACAACAAACTTATAACTCCTTGAAGAATAAAAACCTAAACATAATATTACCTATACATGAAAAACATAAACCTCAATAAAAACAATAACATAACTATCAAGTCAACAACGACCAACCATACACCTTTCTCGCCCATATTCCCACGCTGAACTACACTAACTATATTCTAACCACTTCCAAACCATCTTATGGATATTACATCGTGCATGTGAGACAACTCATAATAAAAACCTCCATTCGGGGGCTTATAGCATTCTACTTGAGCGCTACACATGGTTATGCGCAAGCGTATCAACAACTTTCAATTTATATCAGTGCTGATCAAACAAATGCCCGCTCCTCTGGAGTGTCCATTGAACAAGGTCTTCGCACAGCATTATCGGAAGTAGATTATAAACTAGGCAACTACCCTGTGACAGTTAAAGTATTAGATCACAAAGGCAGCACCCCTAGAGCAACCAAACATCTAAATCTATACAGTCAAGACACCTCAGCTTTAGCATTATTCAGCGGCCTTCACTCACCACCTTTAATCGCCAACTTAGAGCTTATCCACAGAAAAAAAATTCTTGTACTAGACCCCTGGGCCGCAGCAACCCCCATCACTCGTTACCCTCACCCCCCAAACTGGGTATTTCGCTTATCCATCGATGATAGTAAAGCGGGGTACGTAATGACAAAATTCGCTATAGAAAAAGAAAACATATCAAAGCCCGCTCTCCTCTTGGAGAAAACAGGCTGGGGCAAGGCAAATCAAAAAACACTAAGTTCCGCACTAAAGACATTTAATTTAAGAGAAAATAGCGTGACTTGGTTCAATTGGGGGATTTCAAAAGAAAGGGCTATCGCGTATCTACAAAAAATTAAATTTGAAGGAGCTGATTCTATTTTTCTAGTCGCCAACTCAACTGAAGGCAAAATCATTATCGCTGCAATGGAATCACTGGCACCTAAAAATAGACTTCCCATTTTCAGCCACTGGGGAATAACTGGAGGGGACTTTCCCGAGATTATCACACATAATATTAGAAAAAACATCTCTCTCGATTTTATTCAAACACGATTTTCATTTCTAAACCCCCTCAACATTTACCAACAAAGGGTATTCAATCAAGCGAAAAACATTTATCCAAATACCATAAAAAAACCCATAGACATAAAAGCACCAACTGGATTTATCCATACCTACGACCTTACAAAAATTCTTATAACCGCCTTTAATCAAGCATCAACAAATGGACTAATAACAGGAATTATAACAAAAGATAGAGAAATACTAAGATCAACGCTGGAGAACATTAACACTCCTATCAAGGGCCTGATTAAAACATATAGGAAGCCATTCTCAGAATATTCCGAAACTAATAAAGATGCACATGAAGCCCTAAATATAAATGATTTCTCTATGGCCTACTACGGAAAGCTAAACGGAATTCATATTCATGAAAAATGAAGATAAAAACAACCATAGAATAAGCATATCTGTTTCACAGGGTATAAGCGCTGTACTAATATCTACATTCCTAGCTTTCGGGGTTTCAGTCTCGTTATTTCTATATCAATCGCTTGAAAGGGATTTTGGAAAAATACAGAAGCAGGATTTTAACGAAAGAATAAAATCTTATGGGATTTCTATTAGCGATTTTATCGACCGACAACTTATACTTATTGATGACATTTCACAACACCCAATTTTCTCTCAAGCCGTCATGCAACCAAATTCATTACAAATCGGTCTAAAAGAATACATGAATTCTATTCGTTTTCTGGGAAATACTATCCAGCTTACTCTACTGGATTTCGAAGGAAATAGAATACATTCTACAATGCCCAATCCATACCTAATCTATAATAACGATCCATGGATAAAGAATCTATTAAAGGATGGTAATTCCACTATATTTCGAATTCATGAAAAATCCGGTAAAAATTATTTCTCATTTGCAAAAAATATACAATACAATAATTCAACGGAAGGTATTTTATTGACAGAATTTCTCGTTGATTCAAATATTTTTAAAAACTCGTGGTATAACAATGAAAAACAAGAAAGCCTTAGACTATTTTATAAAGATAAACTGGTTCTTTCCCTAGGGAATAAAATATATAAAACACACAAAATTGGTTTTGATATAAAACAAAAATCATTGCATTTAGATGTAAACTTTGACAATGAAAATCTTCTTAAAACCAGGGACGGAATTATAAGTCAATTTATAATAGTTCTATTTTTACTATCAGCATGTTCTATATTCATAATTTTCAAAATCAACAAATTATTAATAATAAATCCAATTATTGAAATAAGAGAAGCCACAAAACAAATATCAAAAGAAAATTTTCATCAAAAGAAAATCAGTAATAAAATCACTAACTTAAAATCTAAAAAATTTATTTTCACTGAGATATCCCGATTAAGTAGCGATATTATTTCTATGGCACATATCATTAATACTAGAGAGGCATCCCTACAAGACACCAACGTTATTTTAGAGAAAAGAGTAGGAGAACGAACCGAAGAACTACAAATAGCACATGATCAAGCTTTAACAGCTAGTCGTGCGAAATCTGGTTTTTTGGCAACGATGAGCCATGAGATTCGAACACCAATGAATGCCGTATTAGGTGTATTAGGGCTTCTTAAAAGAACACCCCTCAACAAAGAACAAATGAGTTTAGTCCAAACAGGCCGAGATTCTGGGGAACTATTACTGACCATTATTAACGACATTCTAGACTTTTCAAAAATGGAAGCAGACAGGTTAGAATTGGAGAATAGTGGGTTTGACTTATATACTCTTTTGAAGTCCACAGTAAAGCTTCTAAAGTCTCAATCCGACAACAGAAACATTGATCTTGAATTAGTAGTACACCCTGATCTTCCAAATTTTGTAAAAGGGGATCCAGATAGACTACGCCAAATCCTTATAAATCTAATCAGCAACGCAATAAAATTCACTACGTACGGAAGTATAAAGGTCATTGCCTCCTCATCCAGCGAACTAAAAGACAAGAACCCCTTTGTCTTTCTTTGTTCCGTAAAAGACACAGGCGTGGGAATCCCTGATGAAGTCAAAGATACTCTTTTTGACGAGTTTACAATGGCAGATCAAACTCACTCTAGACGCTATGAAGGAACAGGGCTCGGCTTAGCTATCTGTAAAAAACTCGTTACGCTAATGGGGGGAGAAATCCACCTAACCAGCAAGATCGGTAGCGGCACAACATTTACCTTTACAGCCAATCTAGAATCAGCTGAACATCTAAAAGACGAAATAATGAGAAAGTACGTCGAATTGAAGCTCATGCCTGAAGCTGGGACTCGAATATTACTAGCGGAAGACAACCCCGCAAACCAAATGCTCGTTAAGGATATACTCGAGGATGTCAATCTTCATGTAGATACAGTTGCCAATGGACTTGAAGCAATTCAAGCTATCAGAAGCCACCCTTATGACCTTGTTCTTATGGATATATCAATGCCCGAAATGGACGGAATGGCTGCTACTCAAGGGATTAGAGAGCTAACAAATAGCCAATCAAGCATCCCGATAATTGCACTTACAGCACACGTATTGTCAGGCGACAGGGAACGCTTTATTGAAGCGGGCATGGACGATTACCTAACAAAACCAATAGACAGGTCTGAAACATTACATTGCATCGGATTATGGTCTGGAGCAACAAAATTTCAAGATGAAGCTGGAGAAGATGACAATTACACTTTCGAAGGTTCTACCGCGATAGTCGATGAACCTGTTCATTTAACCCAAGATAACACTCAACCTAAACATGACGTCGTATCTGAAACGATCATATCTCAATTGGTGCGGGACACCTCTACCGGCATTATGCCAAAGTTACTCACTCTTTACATAAAAGATGCAAGAGAACGCATAAAAAATATCGAAGACGCACACAGTAACCTAGACTACCAAACACTCGAATTTGAAACCCATACCCTAGGGAGCAGCGCAGGTGCGCATAGTAATCTTGCACTATTACACCTAGCCAGGGAGATTGAGCAACTTTGCCAAGAAAAAAATCATCAAAAAGCAATAAACCTCACTCCCAGCCTATTATTATTAGCCCATAATTCATTTGAACAATTAGAAGCTCGTATTCGCCAAGGGTTCAAATAAATATCATTTGTAAATATTGAAGGTATAACCATGCAGGATAAACCCAATGTACTACTTATTGAAGACTCAGAACCACTTGCCTTGCTCTACCAAGAATACCTTTCTGATGAGGCGATTCATCTCGATGTTGCCAGCTCGGGAAATGAAGCAATAGCCAAAATTAAATCTACGATACCGGATTTAGTTATCTTGGATTTGATGCTACCCGACATGAACGGGCAAGATATTTTGTCTTGGATAAAAGAAAGTCAATTCCCTACATCTGTTATCGTTGCCACAGGGCATGGGTCAGTGGATATTGCGGTTGAATTAATACGTTCTGGCGCTGAGGATTTTTTAGAAAAACCAATTGATGCTCATCGATTAAAAACCACTGTCAAAAATATTTTGGAAAAAGCAAAGCTAAGACATCTTGTGAATGATTTCCAAGACTCCTTTAATCGCAAGAATTACCATGGCTTTATAGGTTCAAGCTTAGCCATGCAAACAATCTATAAAACAATAGATGCCGCAGCCCCAAGTACCGCAAGCATTTTTATTACGGGAGAAAGTGGAACAGGTAAAGAAGTTGCAGCTGAGGCCATACATAATCAAGGTAATCGGAAAAATGAATCTTTTGTGCCTCTAAATTGTGGAGCCATACCAAAAGACCTAATGGAAAGTGAAATATTCGGGCATATGAAAGGCGCATTCACAGGTGCTGTAAACGAACGGAAGGGAGCTGCATCACAAGCCGATAAAGGCACCCTATTTCTAGATGAAATTGGTGAAATGGACTTAGATTTACAAACCAAGCTACTTCGATTCGTTCAAACAGGTACATTTCAAAAAGTTGGCTCTAGTAAAATGGAAAAAGTAGACGTTCGCTTTCTATGTGCTACAAATAGAGATCCCCTACAGGCTGTTAGCGATGGAATTCTTCGAGAGGATCTATATTATCGACTTCATGTTGTACCTATTCATCTTCCTCCACTGCGTGACAGAGGCGATGATATAATGCAAATTGCAAATAAATTTCTCAGCAAGTATTCAAAAGAAGAAGGTAAAACTTTTACAAAGTTTTCTCAAGACGTTGACGCTGTATTTCGCCAATATTACTGGCCTGGAAACGTTAGACAGCTCCAGAATGTAATTAGAAATATAATGGTGCTACATAACGAGAATACAGTTGAATTTGAGCATCTACCACCACCACTAAATACACTCGATTTTAGAAAAGACATAAATAAATGCAATACACATGAATTTGACACAGGAAGCGATACAAAAATAGCAATAGCTGAAAAAGAATCTCCAGATTTTTCAATACGTCCCCTAGCAATTGTCGAAAAAGAGGTTATTGAGAATGCCATTAATATATGTCAAGGGAATATCCCAAAAGCTGCTGCAATGCTTGAAGTCAGTCCCTCGACCATATATAGAAAAAAACAATCATGGGAATGTTAGTAATTCACCTAAAAATCACCACATAGTAAACCTATCTCCACAAGAGAGCGAATTCCACGAACCAAAGGTTGCTTAGCAACAATGCCAAGTCTAGCTATTGATTTTCTGGGGTCACCAACTGACATTCGGATATCACCTCGTTCACTTTTTTCGTATATTACAGATTTATTTACAGAATTTATCGTCATCATCATTTGTGCTAAGGAATTCATAGAAATCGATTTTCCTGAACAAACGTTATATACAGAAGGCGCTTTATTTATCTTTTCAAGCGCTGTTCGTAAAAAAACCACTGCATCATTTATAAAAACAAAATCACGTATTTGCTTACCGTCACCGAATATCACAAGAGAATCATTATTTTCAATATTTTTCTGAAATTTTGATATTACTCCACAATTTTCACTTACGTGATATTCCTGATTTCCATAAACACTAAAGAATCGCAACCCAGTTGTCGGTACTCCATGCTCAAGACTTGCTATTCTAGCCTGTAGTTCAACTCCCAACTTATCAACGCCAAACGAACCAAGGGGGCTAACCAGTGAGTTTTCTTTTAGTGGTGTATCTGCGTTATCACCGTAGACTTCATAAGATGACGCATATACTACAGGGGTTCTATTTACCCCAGCTGCAACAAATACATTGATACTCCCTGCAACATTTGTATTATGCGTTGATAACCAGCTTTCATGTGATCGAATTTTTGATTTAGATGATGCAAGATGAAAACACGCATCAACACCCCACATGCAAGATCGAACAATATACTTGTCTGTTACACTCCCGACTATCAATTCTGCTGAACCGGGGATATTTTCTGCTCTACCTACACTCATATTATCTAGAACCCTGACCTCATGCCCATCTTCTAACAAATTTCTAACCAAATGTGATCCAATAAATCCGCATCCTCCTGTAACCAAATAAGTCGCCATATCATATTCTCTCAATGTTTTTTAACAGAAATTAAATTGTTGTCCTTAATTTTTTGCAAAGCTCGTGCCAGCCCCAGCCCCCCCCCGCAAATAGTAAAAAACATTTGGATTCAATGCAAAATGCAATTCAAACTGCGCATTTCAAACATAACTTTGGCATTTTGCAGCGAATTTATAAAATTACTTCTGAAAATTCAGGCATTAAAATTGCTATCAATAATTATGAGATATTGAAATTCACAAAAAAAGGCCTCGCAATGAAGAAAAATAATGAAATTTGGTTACTACTTGATAGTAGAAGTAATGGAGGAATTGAAACCCACATTTTTCAACTCGCCACAGGGTTACAACAAAACAATATGGAAGTTAAGGTCATATTCCTCGACAATCATGGACCACACCCTCTAAGAGATGAGCTCAATATACAAGGCATTAAAAATGAATCTCTAGATGGAAAAATATCTACTCTACGTAGAAAATTAAAATCCAACAGTCCAAAAATTCTTCATACGCACGGATACAAAGCTGGAATAATTGGAAGAATTTTATCCAAATTTTCGGGAATCCCTGTGGTGTCAACTTATCACTCAGGGGACAAAGGTTCAGGTAAGCTGTATTTCTACGGGGTAATTGACCGCTTAACTTCATGTTTATCCGATAAAAATTACGCCGTCAGTCAAGATATATCTAAAAGCCTTATAGTGCACTCGGAGATACTCAATAACTTTATTGATATGGACAATATCAATATCTCTCGAGGGTCTCGTATCGCCTATGTCGGAAGAATAAGTGAGGAAAAAGGACCCGATATTTTTACTAATCTAGCTAAACAATTAACAGATACTGATTTCTACTTATATGGCGACGGGCCAATTTTTAATTCGCTACAACGATCGAAATCCAGCAACACTCACTTTTTGGGTGAGAAAAGCAACATGGCTTCTTATTGGGATGATATCTCACTACTGGTTATGCCATCAAGACAAGAAGGACTACCACTAGCCGCCATTGAAGCAATGGCCCGAGGAATTCCCGTATTAGCATCAGATGTTGGACAATTAGGGCAACTAATTTGTCACAAGTCCAATGGCTGGCTTGTTAATGTTGGTGATATCAACAATCTAGTTAGACATATCAGAGAATGGTTAGTAATGCCTACACACGAAAGAAACAAAATGCGTAATGCAGCAAGGCAAAAAGTTAAAGGAGAATTCTCTTCAACTGTCGTTATTCCTTCAATTATTCATTCCTATAATCAAATTGCATAATGCAAATCATTCGATAAAGATATAGTGCCACACTAGACAAATACAAAAAATAATATATTTTTCAAATACTTATAATAAATTTGCATGTGGAATATACCTTGCAGTAAGAGCTTCACGTTCAACACAATCGGAATCCAACATGCTCGATAAATCACATTTACCTACAATTCTATTAACGCATTATGGAAACGATTGGATAAGGGGAAGTGAGCGTTGCTTGCTCGACCTTATTGCCAATATTGATAGGACTCGATTTCGAATCATACTTTGGTGTAATAGCGAAATAGTTGGAAAAGCCGCCGTGAAACTTGGAATAAAGGTTCTAACGACAGATTTCACTTGTCTCTTCAACAATACAGCGTTGTCCCGTTTTAAGGATTATTTCAGAATCGAAAGTATTGCAAAATACCTTATCGATAAATACGATGTGAAGCTGGTTCATGCCAACAGTGGTGCACCAAGTTTATGGCTAAACAGAATATGTCGAATAAATAAAATCCCGCTTATCTCTCATTTACACTCCTCCTATTCTCTAAAAGATAGAATGGTATTCAACCTACACCAAGCAACGATGACAGTAGGAGTTAGTAAGTCAGTACTAAATGGCTTATCCAGTGATGGCGTTCCCACATGTAAACTCAAAGTAATCGAAAACGGATTGGATTTAAAGCGCCTCCTTGCTCAAAAAAAGGTAAATGTCAGAGATAAACTTAACATCCATCAAAAAGAGTACCTTGTAGCAACGACAGGATCACTCATACACAGGAAGGGAATTGACCTTGCTATATCTGCAACGATAAAACTGAGGAAGAGCGGGATACCGATTCATCTGCTGATTTTGGGTGAAGGTCCTGCTAGAGGGGAACTAGAAAAAATAATCAAGGATAACGATGCTTGTTGCTACGTTCACCTATACGGTGAATCAAGTAAAATAATTGGTATTCTAAGGGGTGGAGTAGATCTATATATATCTACAGCAAAAGAAGAAGCCTTCGGATTATCAATAGCGGAGGCCAGCTTATCGGGAATACCTGTAATCGCTCCAAATTTCGGTGAAATACCTAATATCATAAAACACAATATCTCTGGAAAGTTATACCCCAGATCAGATGAAAGAACACTTATTCAGTATACCAAATATTTATATGAAAACCCTATCAAGGCGAGAAAACTAGGTATTTGCGGAGCCGACCATATCATATCAAATTATGACATAAGAAAGTATATTCGCCATTTTGAAGATTTATACTCCGAAACTATTAGTCATAAATTGGAAAATAGTACCCCTAATTATAAGCAAACATTTTTCGATATACCGTTATCCGTGACTTTTTCATTATTCAGAGTGATAAAAAATGTATTTAGATCTGGAGCTATATCATGAATAACAAAACTAACATTCTTATCATTGATCCCATTCGTTTTAGAGGTGGATCAAAAGTAGCCACTGAAACAATATTACGTCAAGTAGACCTAGATAGATTTAACATAACTGTTTTAACTTCAGATAATAATTCATGGAATCTATTATCTGTACGAAAATTGCCAATTTTTGAACCTAAAATATTTAGAAAAATGGAGCAGGGAATACCCTATTTTATTAAACATTCTATTCTTTCTCTAAATATAGCACTTGCAATTTTTAGAACAAAAAATACAAGAATTGTAGTTGGTGCGTCAGGCCCAGGTGTCGACTTTTCCATCTACCTAGCAAAAAGACTATTTAAATACAAAATAGTACAACTAGTTCATGGCGATGTAGCAAAATCAAAAACCATTGGTCGATGCCTATCAGTTTCTGATCGTACATTCTATCTTCCAAGCACCTACCCCTCTATAAAAATTGCGTTATCAACAGTAGGGCTATCCGATAGATTATGGAGAAACTCAAAAAATGTATCTGAACTGGAAAATGGTATATGTAAGAGTCAATGGCCAACACCATGCCAATATAGGATACCGACTATTCTTTGGGCATCTTCATTACTAAAATGGAAAGGCCTAGACGTCATAATTGATGCTCTAAATATGATTGACGTTGAAAAACGACCAATTTCTCACATGTGCTTCATTAAACCTTTAGATACCCTGCTTCCAATTTCAAAGCATCTTATGAATATTGAAAAAGTTAAGTGGCATGAAGAACCCAAGGATCTCGACAGAATAAGAGCATCTAGCAATATATTTGTTTCCACAAGCAAGAATGAGCCCTTCGGTTTATCGATTCTCGAAGCTATGGCATCAGGACACTGCGTAATAATACCAGCAGATAATGCCTACTGGGATAAAACACTAAGCCACAACAAAAACTGCATTAAATACATTCCTCAAGATTCTGATGATTTGCGATTAAAATTACAATTCCTACAAAAAAATCCAGATGTAATAAAACGTATAGGAATATGTGCTAAAAATATTTCGCTTAAATATAGGGCAGAAGACCTGCACAAACCCATAATTTCAGCCATTAGAAAAATACATTCCTCAGAACTTCCCTCTTCATAGAAAATGGTTAAATCATATAACATGAATAAATTAAAAGGGCTATACAGTGAAGTTCCACAGGGAGCAAAGCAGGCTGTCATATATGGCGTGAGTATAGCTTTAATGAAGGGGGTATCACTTATAATCCTTCCCTTTATTGCACATCATGTAACACCCGATCAGTTTGGAAAACTAGAAATAATAACTAGCATAGCCATGTTAAGTAGCGTATTTATTGGGATGGGTCTAGAACAAACGTTATTTAGATTTGCAGGGGCAGAAAAAAACATAGAAAAAAGAATAGATATAGCATCCAATTTATTTGGTATAACCATTATAATTGCAATCCTTTCATTTTCCATTTCTTGGTTGGCATCTCCATTCCTATCTAATGTAATTCCAGGAAATCTAACACGTTATAATATTATTCTAATTTTGGCAGTCGTGTCCCTCGAAGGCTGTATATCTGTTCCACTAGGATGGATGAGAATGAACAACAAGGTAATTTCATTTTTTCTATCTACAACCTCTAGGGCAATTATCCAAGCAATATTAACAGTAATATTCCTTTTACATGAAAGAGGAATTAGCGGTGTATTAGAGGCATCTCTAATAGCCACTATAATACAAAGTATTATCCTATTTTTTTATCAATTGGATTCATCAGGAATATCGTTCAAAGCAGAAACTACAAAACGTACGTTAATATATGGGATACCGATTGTGGGAAGCGGCATATTGTCATTTTCTCAAAACGGTATCGATCGATGGATTGTTGCAGATACAACATCTTTAGTAGCGCTCGCACAATATGCAATTTCCCTCAAATTTGGTCTAGCAGTTGTCCTTCTTTTTCAGCCGTTTACTATGTGGTGGAATCCAAAGCGATTTTCTATTCTCAATGAAATCAACGGTAAAATTCGCTTCGCAAAGTCAGTATCGATAGGCACTGTAATGCTTTTTATCATTACTCCATTAATATTGATGGCATCTCCTGCCATAGTACATAGTTTGTTTCCAGCATCATACTACGGAACAATTCAATACATTATCTGGGTCTGCATTTTTATGTTAATCAAAGAACTTACGGAGCTATTTGGTGTTGGATGCTTTTCTGGTGATAGCACAAAAATTCAATTTTTTATCAATCTTATCAGTTCATTTTTTGCCGTCGCTCTTATGTTTATACTGTCAAAATACTATTTCGTATATGGCGTTACAACCGCATTGATAATTTCCCAACTATTGCGATTTACACTTTTTTATATAATAAGCCAACGCAACATTAAGATTATTTATCCAATTAGAAAACTTTGTAAGTTTGTCATTCTCACAGGATCACTATACACAGCATATATGTATCTCAACAATGATGTTTCTTTTATCATAATGCTGATAGTAACTCCAATTGTACAGATTTCATATGCAATGAATATTGGACTCATACCAAAGTTTTTGAATCGCAACGGAATTTATTCATGCGCATCTTAACAAATATAATTGGAATGTTTGATATACAAAAAAAATATGTTTTTGTTTTAATCCTATGTTTTTCTATATCAATAGCCTGGGTAAATGTCCAAAATCCATTTCTAATTTTAGCTATATCTATATCTCCAATAGCAATTATTTTTGTTCTTTGGAAACCCTTCTTGATGGTATTGCTTTTTGTCGTTTTTTCGTTTTTTCGTTTACACGAGGTATTCCCTCAAATCTATAACTTCAAAATCCCACTCCTACTGTCCTTAGCTTCACTTTTTTCTCTTTTTTGGCATGTAGCTATAAGCAAGAAAATTGAAATATATTGTACAAAGGACCTTATTTCTATTTCTATATTCTTTCTACTAGTTGTTATCGGTGTCATTGCCGCAAGTAACAGACCGGTTGCTCTTGAGTATTTTAAGGGTATATATTGGAAAATCGCCTTAATGACTTACGCAATTGCCTTTTTAACACGAGAAGCAAAAGATTTCTCACTAGCGGCAAAGATAATTACTATATCTGGTACATTGGTTGGACTTACCGCGCTATACAACAAAGCCAACGGCATAGGCTTGGTGGAAGAAACTCGAGTCACCATAGGCCGTCAAATTGGCTCTGTTCTAGGTGACCCAAATGACCTTGCACTTGTTTTAATGTTTCCAGCTTCTTTTGCAGTCGGCCTAATCGTTACTAAAGGTATATCAACAAGCTCAAAAATTCTTGGACTAATTAGTGTTACTACATTATTCAGTGCAATTATAGCCACACAAAGTCGAGGTGGATTATTGGGTATAATCGCGGTATTCGGTATCTATGGCTACCGAAAAACAAAGTCAAAGGCACTATTCGTATCTGTCACCGCCATTTTCGCCATTTTTCTCTATTTTGTCGCTGGGATATCTGGGCGATCTAGTGGAGGTGCTGCGGAAGATGGTATCGACGCATCTGCAATGGGCCGCTTGTATGCTTGGGAGGCGGCAATAGGAATGGCGGCTCACAACCCTTTAACCGGTGTAGGGCTCGATAACTTCTACTCAAACTACTATTACTATAGCCCTCACTGGGACGGTCTCAATCATGCAGTACATAGTACATGGTTTGGGGTGCTTGCCGAAACAGGGTTTCTAGGCCTAGCAGTTTTCATTTTTAATATTATTCTTCTACTGAAAACGTCCTATCGTTGCCTAGTCACCATAGAATTATATATAGCAGATGTAGATCCCGCCCTTGTTGCCGCATCACAGGCCGTCTTCGCTGGTCTTATTGGAACTGTCATTTCTGGAACCTTTTTAACTCAAGGGTTTACCTGGCCAATATATATATTATCTGCACTTGTTGTCGCAATTTCACGATGGACAGACAACGTACTTCTTAAATCAATATCGCAAAAATAGATTTTCCTACTACAACTTTCACAAAACGTCGCAATTTGCAAAAAGGTATTAAATAGGTAATTCAATTTTTTAAAGGATATTTCGATAAATCAATAGCTTATCATAAAAATAATTTTGGCATATTTACTGCAATTCTATTCTTATCTCCTCAACATAATTGTCAAATTTATAGGTAAATCATGCAACTAATAACATTCAGTGAAACTCGACAATGGATTAAGACCAGTAACCACCCGTTTGCCAAATTTTTATTCTCTACAATAAAACGCTTAATAAACTTTGATCTCCCCATACCAAAGTTTATTCTCAAATCAATCTATTTTCTTTACCAGACCCTTAATTCAATTTATTTAAATATAGTCAGAGTTTTTATCTGTACGCCTATATTTAAAGGGCGAATTTCAAGTATAGGAACAAGTCTAAACCTATACGGTGGCGTTCCCTATATAAGTGGCCCTGTACAGATCCATATTGGAAATAATTGCAGGATATCTGGAGCAACGACCATTAGTGGTCGAACAGCATCAAGTTCAGAACCCATAATGATGGTTGGAAACAATGTCGATATTGGGTGGATGACAACCATCGCAGTGGGTAGCCGGGTCGAAATGGGAAATAACGTTCGTATCGCCGGACGAGCACTTCTTGCTGGTTATCCTGGACATCCGATCGCACCCAAAGCAAGAGCAATGGGCTTACCAGATAACGATTCACAGGTTGGTGACATCATACTTGAGGATGACGTCTGGTTAGCAACCGGCGTATCAGTTATGGCTGGTGTTCATATAGGCCACGGTACCATCGTCGCAGCAGGCAGCGTCGTAACTCACGATCTTCCATCGATGGTTATAGCCGGAGGGTGTCCTGCAAAAATAATACGATCTATTTCCCCTAAACAAGATATATACGGGGATGATCTATGAATTTTTTCCACTTGTTAAGAGTGCGATTTTCTTATATTTCAAGAAAAACAATACAATCAATTATTATACTAGTCGTAATTTCAATGGTTCCTTTTTTCTACGGGGATTTTGAGAATTCTATAGTTGGCTACTATTACATATTTCTAAATTTTCTTATAATCCTATGTACATTTACACTCATTGGTAGATTTAGGCTTATGTTAAATATTCTACTATTAACTTCAGCCTTTATCGCAGCCATTTCAGTTGAGGTATCGGGAGGTATGTTAAGTAACGGTGCATTTCACTCCATAATGGCATCCAATTTTGATGAAGTATTTGAATATTTCTCACTAATAAACATGACGACTTTTTTTATCACCATCATAATTTCATTGATATTCATGTTCATGTTCACAAAATCTGTGATATCTACAAACAAATACATTGCGCGTCCCATCTATAGCTTAACATTCGTGCTATTTATTGGTTACCCAGGATTTAGGTATATTGTTGACGAGGGGTATGCAAATGACGCGAAGAAAGATGCCTTCTCAATGTTATATATTATCCCTTCAATGCCATCATACAATTTATATCTTACAGCAACGTTAGCACTTCATGAGCGGCATCTAAGTCAAGAGTCTTATGGTAACGCCCTTCCATCTCACATAGATAAACTACCCATTTTATCCCAAGAAGATGGAGACATTATTCTAATACTGGGGGAATCCTCTAGACAAGGATCATATTCAATTTATAGTGAAACGATAAATAGTACCCCCAATTTAAAGAGGCGTTTAACAGAATCTAAAAATTTCAATCGTGTAAATAATGTATTCTCACCTGCACCAAATACCAGAGAATCCGTTGCAAGGTCACTAACATTTGCCACTAGCAGTACATTTCTACATGATGGCTTGCCTTTCAAAACACTGCTTAACTCTATGTCAGACGCCGGTTACGAAACCGTATGGATTACAACCCAGGATTTATATACACGATGGGATACCTTCAGTGCAAAAGTCGCAAATAGTGCCAATCATGTTATTCATAGAAATGAAAATGGTGCCCAGTGGACAGATATAATCGCAGCGAGAAGAGCGCTAAAAGAACTAAGAAAGCCACAAAAGTCATTTATTATACTCCATCTATGGGGGGAACATAGCGACTACAGAATACGAAATGGTATACCTATTCCAAAAAATAGCATTGATGCAATACGGCAGCAGGTTACAGAAGGTCACCCCATTAATAATGACAAATTACATTATCTTGCATCTATTCATCATACCGATATCATTTTGGAATCAGTATTTTCATATATCGAAACCTCTAGCACTGATGATCTAGCCATATATTTTCCAGATCATGGCGAGGTAATAGGAAAGGGACATGGATTAATACCCATTCGTTTGGAGTCAGAGTTATCAATACCATTTGTATCGCAGGGTAAAAAAGGTAAAACGTTATCTAGAGAAATTTCAAAATTTAGAGATAAAAAATTTGGTATATTCAATACCTCTTACTTTCCTGAAGTTCTTATAAATACGCTAGGGGGTGTCGCAAATGTCCCCAAAGAAAGCCATAATTTAACCTACTTTTCTATACAAGGTTCTTCTATCAGAGTTAAAAATGATGCCTACCTCAATCGCTCGTAAAAATATAATTAGCCTCTCAAATAAGGTACTTTTGGTATTAGCTATCATAATGCTATTACTTATCATGATATCCAATACCATGATACCAATAAGAGTATTTATTTCATATTACGCTTGTCGAGTTATTTCATACCCTAATATCTTTGATATAGACTGCGATAATCTTTCAACAGTTTTGGTTGTATTACCAAAGCGTACTGATGCTAATCATTTGGGGACAGAAAGCCCTATAGAACTGGATTTTTTCTTTAAAAATCATGATATTGGATCACATATATACGCTCACAGAACCAACTCTCCTGACCGAGCAAAAACCTACAATAAATATTATTCTTCATTTGAATTTGATGCTATTTGGGACAAAAAAAAACGAGCCATCGACATCTACCACTGGCCAGAACGTAAATCTATTTCATTTTCATTGTATGATCTACTAAATATCACGGGAAGAGACAAAAAATATTGGATGGATCTAAAAAATCTAGATGAAGATAATTATATGGAAATAATGGAATACATTAGAATAATCACATCTTCAGGAGAAAAACTTAAGATTGATAACCTTATTATCGAATCAAAAAATTCTAAGGTACTAACGCTATTAACAAAAGAAAAATTCAAAACATCATACTATCTTCCAGACGCCATCCTTAAAAATGACTGTGAAGACCTAAAATTCACCACCAATATAATCGTTAAGAATATACGGAAATACCCTACTCGCTACATTTCCTTCCCGATTGAGCAACAACCTTATGTCGATCAATGCTTATTACCCATAACCGGCGACGTTGAACAACTTTCTTGGGGCGGTCTTCCCTTCGCAATCCCCCCTGGAGCTTCTACACGTTATAGAGCCTATATCGTTGATCATTCAATTCACCCAATCAAGAATGGTATCTAATTTATACCCTCAATGCTCCACATTTATCATTAGCGCATTTGAAAATGCGAAAGCATATGGTGAAAAGGCAACGCACATTGCAATAATTAGTGAATCCTACAACCCCGGCCCCTAGAAAAATCATAACCTATTGTTTTTACGTTAATTATTTTATGGCCTGATAAATGCATTCTTTCTCCATACCATAATCTGGAGTTATCACAATGCAATTCAAACAAGACCTATTAGATGTACCACGTGACCTCATTGTATTTGGAGAGGATTGGGGAGGCCTTCCAAGTAGCACCCAGCATCTTATCACCCATCTATCAAAAGATAGGCGAATATTATGGATAAACTCTATTGGACTACGCCAACCCGAGTTTAGTATTAAAGACCTTAAAAGAATTTTTGTTAAATTATTTTCCTGTCGATTTATATCATCAATAAAAGGGAATGATTATTTTACACGTATCCCCCCTAGAAATGTATCGGACATAAGGAAGGATAGTAATTTTATTGTCGTAAATCCAAAAACCATTCCAGCCCCTAGAACAAAATTTTCACGCTGTATTTCTCGCTTACTTTTACTTCTACAAATAAAACCTATCTTGAAAAATATGAATTTAAAATCACCAATACTTTGGATTTCGCTACCAACAGCTGTTGATTTGTACGGACATCTTGGTGAAAGTTCGATGGTTTATTACTGTGGAGATGATTTTAAGTCGTTAGCTGGCGTGGATCACGACACGGTTTCAAAAAGAGAATCAGAAGCCCTTAAAAAAGCAAGTCTCATTTTGACCTCTAGCGAAATTCTTCTTAAAGAATTCCCCAAGAATAAAACAATATTTTTACCTCATGGTGTCGACTTTGATCTTTTCTCAACCCCAACATTGGCTGCAGATGACTTACCAAAAGATGGAAAACCCATTGCTGGATTCTACGGAAGTATATCTAAGTGGTTCGATGTTGAAATGCTGAAAAAGGTCATTAATTATTTGCCAAACTGGAACTTTGTATTCATAGGAAAAGTAGAAATAGATATTTCTTCTTTATCATCTCTAAAAAATGCCTATTTTCTAGGCCCTAGAGATCACCAATGTCTTCCAACGTACAGTCAGCACTGGACAGTTTCACTCCTGCCGTTCATAAAAAACAAACAAATTGATGCCTGTAACCCACTAAAACTTCGGGAATATTTGGCAACAGGAACTCCCATCGTATCAACCAATTTTGCAGCGATACAAGAATATAAAAACGTCGTAAAAATCGTAAATAGCGGTTATGACATGGTTGATGCAATCGAAGATTCAATTTACGACAACAACAATGAAATCAGAAAGATGTCCGTATCAAACCAGACCTGGACTTTTCGATCTAAACAAGTTTCAACATGGTTGAGTAACTTATGAACGGCCTATCCTATCGATTCAGCCTTATATTTTCAGGAGCCTGGAGACAGCGCTATGTAATAGTTATACCAATATTATTTTTTCCCATTGTTGGGCTTATAATTGGCGTTACCGCTAACAAAAAATATAAAAATCATACCAGCATGCTTATTCAGGAAACCTCAAAAATGAATCCTTTTTTGGAAGATTTTGCTGTTTCGGCAATGCTCAAAGAACGAAAAGATGCTCTACAAACATTGCTTCATAGCCGTCATATTCTTGGTTCTGTAGCACGTGAAATGAATTTGGTAACAGAAAATAGTCCACCTCTAGAATTTGACAGAATAATTCAAAAATTATCCAATTCACTTATAGTAAGTTTTAAAGGCAAGGATCTCATTAGAATAGATTATACAACAGATAGTCCAACGGGAATGAAAGACACTCTAAATTCTATAAGTCAGCAATTTATAGAGCAACTTCTTGCTCCGGAACGATCATCAATGTCTGACTCAAGCCGATTTCTTGCACAACACCTTGAATACAGAAAGAAAGAATTAGAACAAGCTGAGTCAGCATTGGCCACCTACAAAAACTTACATGCAACAGAACTCCCAGAATTTCACCTCGCCAATATTTCAAGGTTAACCAAATTAAAACAGCGATTATCAGAAAAGGTATCTGAATTAGCTGGATCCATTAAGACTTTGGGTAGTTTGGATCAGCAGTTATCTAAGACCAATCCTGTTATTGGCGTTATCGAAGAAAAAATTGTTCAAATACAAAGCTCTCTCGCACTTTATCAATCTCGGTATACTAACAAGCATAGTAAGATTGTAGGTGCAAAACGACAACTTAAACGCCTTGAAGAAGAGCGGAGAGAATTAATTTCTCTATCAAAGAATTCCAGCAATACAGATAAACTTTGGGATATCGCTAGTATCACTACGATAACAAACGACTCATCTCAACCTCTTCTAATTTCTCAGTTAGAAAACTTACAATTCAGTAGAAGCCGGGTAGTTGGTCTAAAAGAAGAAACTTCAAGCCTACAAAAGACAATACATTCTCTTGAAAAAAAAGCACAAGATTATGGAGATCAAGAGAAAGAGCTTTTAAAACTTGATAGAGATCTAAAAGTTAAAACGGATCTTTACAATGAACTCCTAACTCGTCACGAAATGGCGAAAGTTACGGGATCATTAGGTAGATTTGAACAAGATAAACGCGTAAAAATTATTGACAAGCCTTTTACCCCAAGTTATCCAACTAACTTTCCCATTTATCTCTTTATAGTATTCGGGTTTACTGCCGGAATAGTATTCGGTGGGGGAATAGCTTTGCTTATCGAAATTACAGATACCACTCTGAGAACCAGAAAACAGCTTGAAGAGTTACTCAATGTACCAGTAATCAGCCGTATCCCTCCGTTACCCTCAAGATACACATCCTGTTAAAGGAAAATACTATGACAACTATCATACAGATTGTTCAACATTTACGACCCGGTGGAATTGAGACAATGGCACTAGATTTATTGTCTTTTGGTTCAAAATCTAATACCTGTTATCTTGTAAGTCTTGAAGATACTTTCGAGAATTCCGTAAAGCAATGGCCAAGATTGGCTGCTTTCAAAGATAACCTCTTTTTCCTAGATAAAAAACCTGGGTTTCAACCTTCCCTATTCGCCTCCTTATTTAGATTATTCCAAACACTAAACCCTGTTGCAATTCACACCCATCATATTGGTCCTCTAATATATGCGGGGATATCCGGAAAAGCCTTTGGTATACCATCCCATGTTCACACAGAACATGATGCATGGCACCTCGATAATAAGAAGCAAAGAAAGCTTCAGAAAATTGCGCTAAAGATTGCCAACCCAACATTAGTTGCAGACTCTAACTCTGTAGCCAAAGACTTAGGAAATCATATAAAAAACCACCCTATTACTGTTATTAAAAATGGTATAAATACAGAGCATTTTGTTCCGGGAAACAAAGTCTTTGCTCGCCAATATTTTGGGCTTCCCATGGATAGAAAAATCATTGGTTGCTCTGGAAGAATGGAGATAGTGAAAGGCCAGCACTTTCTATTAGAAGCATTAAATTTATTATCGGATGATATTCATCTCGCCATAGCTGGAAGCGGATCACAAGAATCAAATCTAAAATATCAAGCTAGATCCCTTAACATTGAAAACAGAGTACATTTTCTGGGTCATTTGGATAATATGAGTTCCTTTTATCAAGCATTAGATGTTTTTTGCTTGCCTTCCTTAAATGAAGGGTTTCCATTATCTCCTTTAGAAGCCCAGTCATGCGGAATTCGCACCGTAGTAACGAACGTTGGAGGATCAATCGAAACCGTTTGTCCACATACAGGTGATACGGTCGAGAAAGAAAGCCCAATCGCCCTGTCACTAGGATTGTTACATTCCCTTAATATGCCCAAAACGCTATTGCCAAGAGAGTTCGCAAAAAAGCATGGAAATGTCACTAATATGATAGCTGAGTACTCTCAACTTTTACTTAATACAAAATCAATTTTACGATAATGAACTCTCATATCTGGAGATAATTATGGATATTTCTGTATTACTAACTACTACTCTGTTTTTTGGATTTCTAATTGTTTATCATCATATTGGATATCCGCTTTTTCTCAAAATATTTAGAAGAGATGAGATTATAAAAAATTTTGATAATAGTCGAAAATATAGTTCCTCAACACAAGACACCCAACTTCCAACGGTATGTATTATTATGCCGGCTTATAATGAGGAAAAATGGATAGCTGAAAAAATTCGAAACATTGCCTCTTTGGATTATCCACAGACACACCTAAAAGTTACTATAGGTTGCGACGGGTGTACCGATAACACCTATCAACTTGCCATTGACACTATTAATGAAGTCGAATGCTCACACCTAGACATTAAAGTCATCAATTTTGAGAAAAATCGAGGAAAGGTTGCTGTCATCAATGAGTTAATATCACAATCTGATGTTGAGTTAATCGCTTTGTCCGATATTTCTGCCATTATGTCTATTGATTCACTTCTCATAGCAGCTTCTCGATTTAGTGATAAGAAAATTGGTGTTCTTAATAGCCATTATCAAATTTTACACCCAGGATCAAAAGGAGAGGCTACTTATTGGAAATACCAAAGCAATATAAAACTAGGAGAAGCATCTCTAGGGTCAACGTTAGGCGCACATGGTGCACTTTATCTATTTAGACGTGAATTATTTGAGAAACTCTCTCCAGACACTATAAACGATGATTTTATTCTACCAATGTCAATTGTTGCAAAAGGCTATCGATCTGATTATGAACCTCAAATCAATGCTCTTGAAATGGAAATGACCGATGACACAATGGAAAGCCAAAGAAGACTACGAATCGCTGCTGGAAACTTACAACAACTGTGGCGTCTAAAGCATCTAATATCACCAAAATATGGAGGTATTGCCTTTACTTTTTTCTCTGGAAAAGCCTTACGGGTATTCATGCCTTTTCTCATGATATATGCATTTATCGGATCTTTCGTATTGTCTTTTAGTAATTCATTTATGCTATTAACCTTTTCTCTTCAGTTAATTGCATACATTATTGCATTTTTCGGAATTTTATTCCCTTCAGAAAATTCCAATAAAATTGTCACATCACTAAGCTACTTAATAAGTGGCCACTTAACCTGTCTCAAGGGAATTATTGGATTTCTATTTCATACCGATTCTGGGCCCTGGAAAAAGTCTCGCCGACAAGATCAAATGGATGTTAATGACTGCTCAGCCAGCCATATTCTTGATCCATATATAACAAAAATGAAGCGAATTTTTGATATTTTTTTCTCTGCACTTTGCTTGTCACTAACTTTGCCTTTTTTTCCAATTATCGCAATTCTTATAAAGCTCGACTCGCCAGGCCCCATTTTTTTCACTCAGTTACGAATAGGCCAAGCCCGCCCGCATAAAACAGATCTATTTAATATGATAAAATTTAGAACAATGGTCACTGATGCAGAGAAAAAAGGTGGAGCACAATGGGCAGCAAAAAACGACCCACGCGTCACGCCATTTGGTACATTTATGCGAAAAACCCGCATAGATGAATTACCCCAGTTTTTCAATGTGCTACTTGGGCAGATGTCCATTATAGGCCCTCGCCCAGAGCGCCCCGGGTTTTATAAAAAGCTTGAATCCCAAATCCCTTTTTTCTCAGAAAGAACCTATGGTGTTATGCCCGGAATAACGGGGTTGGCACAAGTTAACCAAGGATATGACACCAACATTGACGACGTACGCTCAAAAGTTGGCTTTGACCACAGCTACGCTCTCGCAATAAGCTCTCTATATAACTGGATAAAAATGGACACCTGCATTATTTTTCGAACTATTTCCGTAATGGTTTTAGGTAGGGGCCAATAGAACGTAGATAAACGTGCTAATGAATAACTTGCAAATGGATTTGCAAAACGCAAACTCCTCAACCTAGCACGATGTCAACAAAGCTATCTCTTTGATTCCATTAAGAAATTAAATCACACCATTACTGGCATGTTAACTGCAATCTCTCTTGTATCTTTCAACATGAGGTACGTGTCATGCAACAACAATCAAACTACTCACCCAACGGCGATCTAATACTCTCCCTTTCTGGAGAAATGGATGCACATGGTTGTAGTCAAATTAAACCAGTACTTGAAGAAATCGTGGCAACTGTTCAAACCAAGAATGTGCTGCTTGACTTAAATAACGTTGAGTTCATCGACTCTTCTGGCATCGGTGCCATTGTCTATCTATTCAAACGCCTCAAAGCTCAGCACCAGTCCTTAGTGATACGAGGTGTTCACGGACAACCAAAAGAGCTCATGGAGCTATTACGTGTGGGTAGTGCCATTCCGATAAGTTTTGGTGCAGAGAGCACGCAATCGCCGGGCGATAACCAATGTGCCGTTTAAATTTACTACTTATGCTCATAATTTGCTTATCGGGTTGCTCCCATTGGCCAAAACAGGGCTTTGGAGGCATGGCTGAGCACAATATGGCCAATATTTCCCCCGTCATGGCTCATGAACCCCTAGGGCCAGAGCATGGCCTTAGGTTCGACTTAGAACTTACCAGCCGGCACCTCGACATGCTAGTCCTTGAAGGCGCTGAGCTTTGCTTCCCTGCCACTGTTTTACAATCCAAACAACGCCAGCATCGTATCGAAAGAGAAGTAGCTGGTGAACTTCATTACGATGCAGCCAACGACCTAATCGTACAACGAGGAATTTTAGCTAGATTAGAGCGACAACTTAACTACGTTACCAGCAGAGGTCTGTGTCGCTTATCCTCAACAAAGTTTCAGAAAAAACAGGAAGTACCGACAAATGATCAATCTGAGAATATTGAAAATATTATTAGCATCCTCAATAGTGATAATCAATTTGCGACAGATTCATCTGAGCTAAATCCAAAATATATAGGTCGTCTCTCTGATGCAGCCCACCAACTAAAAAATAATCCCAGTCTACATCTAACTATTACTGGTCATACTGATACGCAAGGTAGCAGCACATACAACCATAATCTTGCACTAAAGAGGGCAAAAATGGTTGGCCGTTACCTCAATATATTTGGCATAACAAAAAATCGGATTAACTACAAAGAAAGCGGTGAAGAAAACCCTCAATTTGACGGTGAAGAACCACATATAAGACTGGTTAATCGTCGAGTTAGAATCGATATAGTACCAAGTGACGTTACATTAAATACTAAATAAATTGTTAGATTTTTAATGGAATTATTTTATGCTTTTACCATTCAAACAATTAGAATTACTGAGAATAACGGTGCTCATTGTACTCTCAATATTTTGCTGTTCTAAAATACAAGCAAGCGGGTATCGAGTTCAAATCGGTGATCAGATAAAAATTTCTCTTCCTGGAGAGGATTCACTTAAGTCTCCATTTGATGTCGACAAACAAGGTCGAATAGTCCTTCCAGAGATTAACGCCGTATTTGTTGCGGGGCTCACAGAAGACGATCTTCAAAAAGTCGTTTCTGAACATCTTTCTTCTGCTTTTAAAGATGTTAGAAACTTACACATATATGTTTATAAAAAGCAGATGATTGTTACTGTTCATGGTTACGTTAAAAGCCCCGGAGAATACACTATTTCTGCTTCTAGTAGTGTTCAACTTGCACTTCATGCAGCTGGTGGCTTGCGAGCAGGAGCTCAACTTGATCGTATTCAACTGATTCGTGACGGTCGTACTCAAGACTTTAATTATAAACATTACCTTGATACAGGTTCATCAACTGAATTACCTACACTTAGCTCATTAGATATTATTTTTGTTCCTTCGTCTCCCATTACTGGCAATGTGGAAATGGAATTTGATCCACTCAAAGTTGCTGATTCAGGAGACGCTGCAGAAGATAGAGATGCAATCAAAGTATTTGGAGAAGTAAACAGTCCAGGTAGCTTTTCTCATCGAAAATCAATAAATCTTATTGATCTCCTTATGAGAGCAGGTGGAGTAACACGCTTTGCTGGCGTAGAACAAATTCGAGTCATTACTCAAGGTAATCCGAAATTATTCAATCTAAAAAAATATCTTGATACTGGCGATAATTTCCTTCTTCCAAAAATAACCAAAGGCGCCACTATCTTTATCCCAAAACAAGAAGAAGAAATAAAAAGTGGATCCAATATGGTTTATGTTATGGGCGAAGTCTCTCGCCCTGGAGCATATGAAGGAAAAAAAGGAGCTACCTTCATGGATATATTGGCTAACTCAGGTGGACCAACTCGATTTGCTGAATCTCGACAAATACGAATTATAAAATCCGATGGCTCTGTACACCCATTCGATCTCACTGGTTATACTGAGGGATCTGTGGCAGGGCTTCCTCCAGAGATAGACCCAGGTGACGCCATCTTTGTTCCGGAGAAAACTGATTTTAATGAGAAGTCATGGCTTAAAATACCCCCAAATCGAGCTGTTCGTATTATCGGCTCAGTAGTAAGACCGGGTCGTGTGGAATGGTCTCAAGAAATGTCGCTTATTGATCTACTTGCCCATGTTGGAGGCCCTACCAGAAAAGCAGATACTACCAATATCGAGATTGTAACAAACAACGATAATGGACATAAAAATCATACCGAATTTAATTTGGATGATTTTATCAACCAAGGAAAATCTGACTCCGAGCTACCTCAGCTACAAGCTGGTGCTATCGTTCGAATTCATGATTTGCCTCAAGACCCTAGTGACAATAAGGCGCAATGGGTAAGACAGGCATCAGATAAATCTATTTACATATTTGGCCAAGTAGGAGCCCCAGGAAGATATCGATTCACCGATGCGATGAATTTTCTTGATATTCTATCGGCGGCAGATGGCCCCACAAGAAATGCAGACCTCCACCGAATAAGAGTAAGCCATCGAAACAAAGGACATGCATTAGTAAGTAAAATTAATCTCGCCCTCTATTTTGAAACAGGTGATGAGTCACTACTACCTCAGGTTAGAACCGGAGATACAATTTATATCCCCGAAAAAGATAGGATTTGGATTGAAAACTCCAAAGAATCGACTATTCGTGTCCTTGGCTCGGTAAACAAGCCCGGTCGATACCGCTTTAATGACAGTATGACTATTTTGGACTTGCTGGCTCAAGCTGGAGGAACCAGTGCGAATGCATATCGTAAAAAAATTACCGTAGTCAATTTATCTTGTTGCAAAGACCAGGCTCAAACTTTTGATCTAGCGAAATTTAGTCGCACAGCTTCTTTTAGTGACCTCCCAGTCCTTCGAGCTGGTGACACCGTATACATTCCTAACAAAAGTGAAAGTAGTATTGAAAAGATGCGTCTTGTTTTAAAAGACGTTTTTCAACTAGTTTCGCTTAGCTCCTTACTAGGTCTAATATAATGAATATACCTTCATCAAATATTGAAATTGAGAGAATATACGCACAATTATTTAGCGGTGAAAAATGTGCCATATCAATTGTATCAGCCAATACAAATGAAGGTGTTTCTTCAATCGCATTTTCATTAGCACAAAGAAATCTACTAGCAGGTAAGTCAACGTTACTCGTTGATCTCAATCTACATCACCCATCTCTAAACCAACTACTGGATATTACTAACCCTGAACCTTCTTCTGAGTTGCTACCCTCACCACACCTCGTTTCTACATCGACTAGTCAATCAGTATTAACCGGGGTTACTGCACCACGGTGCAAATCATCTATACTAAAATTACGTAAGCCAGGGGTATTGGAAGAATGTATAGAATATTGGCATTCTCACTTTGATAATATAATAATCGACTGCTCTCCCATTAACCGCATCAACGCGAACAACATCCCTGCCGAAAGGGTAGCTTCAGCCTGCGATGGCTGTATTCTCGTAGTATTAGCAAGTAAAACAAGTGAATCCATGCTACTTGAAGCAACCCGTACCCTAAAATCTAACAATGCTAAATTACTCGGCTGCATTTATAATGACAGGGATAATCCACCACTTAAAAATGAATTACTTAGAGAGATCGACCGTTTACCAAAATACCTTAACCCTATCTCCAATAGATTTCGGTCTTGGATATCAAACAATAGGCTACTTTCACTTTGTCTATAGTTTCAATGTAGGCTAATAAATTATGCAACGAATAATCTATTCAGATCAAATTCCAGCCGTTCTTTCATCGATAACATTAACACGTAAAAAACTACATAAATCCTTGGTCGCATCAAAAATTGAAAATAGCCTAATATCAAAGATATTGCTCGCATTCTCTGAGGCAACGACCAACATAATTCTCCACAATAACGCTAACAATCCGATTATTGTTGATTTTTCACAATACGAACAAAAATATCATTTAGCAATAAAAGACGACGGATTTCTTTGGAATCCAGTTACCTACAAATCGCCTGAATCTGATCAAATATCTTTATATGCAGAGAACGGCAGAGGCATAACATTACTTAATTCGATTACAGATTACATCACATACAGTGAACATGATTCATCATATTCCAATATCTTGACTCTTATTTGGAAAAAACCACCAACAATACATGCACCATCAATTCTTATCGTTGATGACGATGAATCAACTTCACGGCTCTATTCTGCATATCTAGAAGAAAGTTTTAATGTCACCATCTGTTCTAGCGGGAGCAATGCCATTGAATGGCTAAAACAAAACCAAGTGAACCTGATAATTTCAGATATACGAATGCCGGATATAGATGGAATTTCACTTAGAAAGTATGTGAATGAGAATTCTAAAACTGAACTTATACCATTTATTTTTATATCCGCTATTAAAGAAAAGGATGTTATTGATAAGGCCTGTAACTTAGGAATCGATGACTTATTGCATAAACCCATATCTAAAACTCAGTTGCTTCAGTCTATAAACCGGGTACTACACAGAAATAAGCAAATTGAAAACTTAGCCTCAACAAAAATACAACGAAAAATAAGCAACTTACTAATACCAAAAATACCTTCCTCTTTTTATGACTGGAAAATGTCCTTTAGATATCGAAATACTGGACTAGGGGGAGGTGACATTTTACTTTCACATAAAACTGCTGACTCAATCTACATTACGGTTGTCGATATAATGGGTCATGATGAGATCTCAAAATTCTTTTCCTACGCTTACGCTGGGTATATTCGCGGATTAATGGAATCTCATACCCCTCCCCTAAAACCATCAAACCTCCTAGGAAAGTTGTCTAATATTGCGTTTGATGATGATTTGCTTTCCCATATAACATTAACATGCTGCGCTCTCTGCCTTAATATTAACGGAAAGGTCACAATTGCAAGCGCTGGACACCCGGCTCCTATTTTAATTTCTTATAAATCTGCAACCAATATAGATATAGGAGGAGTATTGCCCGGACTTATACCCAATGCAACCTATCCCGAAATCACCATTAACCTTGCCCCAAACGAACGAATTGCTATTTTTACAGATGGGCTATTTGAATCGGCTGATGCTCCAGAGAGTCGGCTAAAACTAGAAGGACAGGTAGTCGATACGTTAATCAATACATCAAGTGAAGAAATGGAAAAATCAATATCAGACGTTATGTCTACATTTGATAGTCTTGCAGGTAAACCACCAAATGATGACACCTTACTTTTGCTGATTGAAAGATAACACCTTGTATCTAAATCAATACATCATTTAGGGCATAACTTAAACGCTTTTTAAGTAACGCTGACACGAACGGCTTTTGGATAAAATCACACGCACCAAGCCTAAATACCTCTTCAACAATCAGTGGATTATAGACCCCAGAAATGATAATAACCGGAATATCTAATGTACCGGCATGATGAGTCACAAAATTACAGCCACTTACACCATTTCCATCTGGAAGATTTATATCTAATAAAACCAAATCATAGCCTACAAGTTTTGAACTATTGGATGATGAATAATTCAATTTTTTAAGACCTTCTGATAATGATGATGCAAATTCTATGGAATTTACTCCAAATTTAATTAGCATTTCATTTGTCAGGTTTTGAAACGATACCGAATCATCAATGACTAATACATTTACATTTTTGAAGGCGTTACCCATATCAGGCTCTATCATTTACTTTCTCCGGATTAAGAATATTTTTATATAAGTTCGAACTAAATATTATTATTTACCCTTGCAGATTTCGAGCCATACCCGCCATTAAAAATAATCCCAATATAAACAATACCTTGAGAAGGAATCGGTCAAAAAAACGGAGGTTGTCATATCTAAAATGCATTTTGCAATGCAAGTTACACATAACATAGAAGAAATACCCCCCTCCGCAACCTAAGTACACTACCCAACAAATGTAACTCTTTGAATATCATAAAATAAAATACTAATTTCGTTATTGGTTTGTATTTTGCATTACTTATTGCATGACGTTGTTGTCAAATGAATATGAGGGTATTACATGAGCGTATTTGATTTTTTTAAAAAACAAAAAAAGAAGGTTCTGGTTATTGACGATGACGATTCTATTCGCCGTCAAGTTTCCTTTCGCCTGGAAAGACATGAAAATGTAACCGTTTTGAAGGCGAAAAATGGAGAGAATGGCCTCCTTTCCGCTATAGAAAAAGAACCTGACCTTATTATTCTTGATTGGATATTACCTGATATCTTAGGGCCCGCTGTACTAAAAAATCTTAAAAAATTAGCAGAAACAAAAAACATTCCTGTTCTGATGCTAACAGGAAAAGACAAAATCGGGGATATCGAAGACGCCTTTAAGTTAGGAGCAGAAGGATACCTAACAAAGCCCTTTCAACTTCAAAGGCTTGGTGAAAAAGTCACTGACATGCTATCTTTTTAGTAAGGCTAGTAAATGATAAAAATATTCTACTCCAATACAGACACAAACAATCGACATCCCCTTTGGTTGCAAATATTTATTGCATTAATAATTTGCCTAATACTCGTAAATATTCTCACATCATTTGTTGTCCGAGAAGTCGGTAGCGGATTTCTTTTCCAGCAAGTTGACAATCAAAGTAAAAATTCTTTTTCTCTTCTCGCCGCTACAGCTTTAGATGCTGTAATTTCAGAAGACAAGCTAATACTGAACTCCATTGCAAATCAAACATTGGCCAACTCAATAAACATTATTGATGTAATTATTAGAAATGAGAGAAATAGTATTTTGGTAAAAAAGACGCAGAAATTGTCATATCCTGTAAAAACAATAAGAACCTATAATTATCCAATACTATTCGAAAATGAAAACTTTGGATCTATCACGATAACTTGGAATTTGGATCCAATTTATACTGAAATCAATAGGCAAATATCTTTTGTTAGATATTTCATATCAACCGTTCTTATTATTCTAACAGCTCTTATTATACAAGCGTTTTATTGGTTAACCATCAGGCCCGTCAATCGTATCAGTAGATATTTGACTTCATTAAAAGAGGGCGATCGGGAGCCTTTAACTTTGTCTTTTATCGCTAGTAAAGAATTGGAGTTTCTTGCTAATGCTGCAAATGACTTATTTTCTGAACTAACACAAAAAGAAATACGTGAAGAACAACTTATAAAAACCAGAAGGGAATTACAAATTGCCCATGACAACGCACTTTGTTCCAGCCAATCAAAATCGAATTTTCTTGCTGTCATGAGCCATGAAATACGCACCCCTATGAATGCGGTTCTTGGCATACTTGGATTATTAAAAGATACACCTTTAACACCAAAGCAGCGACTTTTAGTTCAAACAGGTCGAACTTCAGGTGAATTACTACTAACCATCATTAATGATATTCTTGACTTCTCAAAAATGGAATCGAATCAATTAGGCCTAGAAAACTCTAACTTTAATATTCATGAATTGTTAGAACAAACAATACAATTACTCTCCCATCAAGCAAACATTAAAAAACTTAAGATTATATTAATAATCGACCCTAATCTACCCGTTTTTGTAAACGGAGATCCAGACAGAATCAGGCAAGTATTACTTAATCTAATCAATAATGCGTTAAAATTTACCCCCAGAGGCATGGTGAAAATAGAAACAGTGCTTCGCGAAAAAAACGATCAATCATTGATGATAGATTTTTCAGTAGAAGATACAGGAGTCGGTATTTCGGAGGAATTACAACACAACCTTTTTGATAAATTCACTATGGAGGATCAATCGCATTCTCGATCCCATGAGGGAACAGGGTTAGGGCTTGCTATCTGTAAGCACCTAGTTTTCCTGATGAAAGGTGACATTTCCTACATTAGCCAACTGGGTAAAGGTTCGACATTTACCTTCTCTGCAGAATTTGGCATACCTAATATCCCTCTCAACAATCCTATTCCCCAACAGGAAAAAATTGATTTTTCCTTTAACGCTAACATTAGGGTTCTTCTCGTAGAAGACAACCCCGCAAATCAGTTTGTCATTAAACAGATTCTGAACCAAGCTGGCCTTACTGTAGATCTTGCCTCCAATGGGAAAGAGGCATTAGATATTCTTTCAGTACACCCTTATGATGTAATTCTCATGGATATCTCCATGCCTATAATGGATGGCATTACAGCCACCCATAAAATTCGTCAATCGCATACTAGGTATTCAGATATCCCAATTATTGCGCTTACAGCTCATGCTCTTTCTGGTGACCGTGAACGCTATTTGCTTTCTGGCATGAATGATTACCTAGAAAAACCTATTAGCAAAAATGCCACCTTACGATGTATTGATAAATGGGCCAGCAATATTAAGAAATCTAACAATACCCAACCCATGCTATTGAAAAAAAATAAGAGTAAAGACACCCTAATCGATCATAACACCATAGAGCAACTAATACTTAAAACATCCGAAAACCACGCTTTTGAGCTCATAACATTATACGTATCTGATACTCATCAACGTTTAGTTGAAATGGAATCAGCACAAAAAGCGCTTGATGTTAGTGCATTTACTTATCAACTTGAAATTATCAACCATAGCTCCCTAATTCATGGAAATCGCTCACTACATTCTGTTGCAAATAAGCTTATGAGCCTCCATAAGGCTCATAAGCTCGGCAGCCTATACTTAGCCAACCTTGAATTTCAAAAAACTGCTGAAACCTCTCTTGATGAGCTTTCAACCGTTATTTTTCACAGATACAGTCAACGACGTTGTACAAAGAAAAAGGGAGAAAGTTAATCTAATTACATCATGGCACCAATATCACTTTCCCGATGTTTTTACGCTGCTCAATATACTGATGAGCTGCCGCTGCATCTTCGAATGAAAATGTCTTATCAACATGAGGGTTAATCCAGCCTTCAGCATGTCCCGTTAACAATGCCTGCATCCAGGTGTTGATTTTTTTATGTTCGTGCCACAAGTGGCCCATGTTAACTCCAAATACACCTTTATTCTCGTTCATTAATCCAAAAGGGTGGAAAAAAGGTGTCTGTGCGACCATCTTTAACAGGTTCAATTTTCCCTTTATACCAGTCTCTGACACCGTAGAAATTCCAAACATGCCTAAACGCCCCGTATTACTTAATGCTTTATAGCTATCTCGCAGGCTTTTTCCACCAATAGGGTCTGAAATTAAATCCACACCTCGACCATCGGTTAACTGCATTAACTCCTGTTTCCAATCATTATTGCGATAATCAATTGCATGATCCAAACCCTTATCCTTTAAAAAAGCATGTTTTCCAACACTTGCCGTTCCATAGGTTGTTGCTCCAATATGTTTAGCAATTTCAAGAGCTGCTAAACCCACACCACCACCTACGTTTTGAATCAATACCGACTCATAGGGATGTAAACTACCCATTGCTACCAATAGCTGATAAGCCGTTAGATAATTAACAGGTATAGCAGCGGCCTGCTCAAATGACAGAGATTCTGGCTTTGCAAATAATTGATGTAATGGTACAACGACTTGATCCGCCTGTCCGCCAAAGCGTGTTAGTGAAATAACTTCCTTGCCTAACCAATCTTTATCGATATTTACTCCTAGCTCATCAATCACTCCCGCAACTTCATATCCAACGGTACAAGGAAACTTCGGAGCATCAGGATACAAACCTTGCCTTGCCATGATATCGGCAAAATTTAACCCGGCGGCCTTCACCGAAATACGTACTTCATCGGCGGCAGGGTGTAAATCCGCACTCTCTTGAACCTGTAATACACCTGGCCCACCGGCTTTTGTAATAACTATCTTCTTCATGGCAATCCCCTTCTAAAGCTGCAATGCCTAACTAACGTATAGGTATCAACATATGTTGTGTCATTAGGCTACACCATAGTTCGACAACCATCAAACTATAATAAGACGCATTATTAATGGCCCGATGGAACCTCCACCTCCAGGGATGCCTTCTCTACAAAACCTATCCCTGAAAACACCCGAATTGCATTACCTCGTTCTATTTGACAATGATTCATCCAGCGCTGCTTATCATTCTCTTTTTTAGCATCTACCTGTCCATCGACTAACATAAGATAGAGGCGTTCCAATGCAAGTTGACGATTTCTATGTTGTGATCGATCAGTTTCAACACGAATACGAATACCCGTAAGTCGATGAGTTAATTGCACCGCACTATTGGTTTTATTAACATGCTGTCCTCCAGGCCCGCCGGATCGAGTTGACGTGATATCAACCTCACGAATCAAACGCTGAATATTGACACTGTTTATTGTTGGCATAATGATCGGCAATACCGATACAAACCAATTTATTCTTTTATGGTTTATTCGATATGGGCTTTCACCTTGCCACTTAATGGTTCCCTGCCAAGTGTCAGAAAATGATTTTGCACCAGCACCTTCAATACGCAACAACACAGATAGAAACGCATCAGGTTCAATCAATGTTTGGTTCCGTAATTTTTTTTCAAATGCCAACATTTCTACGCGCTCAATTAACAAATTGATATTGTAAGCAGCCTGAATAATTTTCTGATGTAACTTGGCTACCACCCAACCTGATTCTTTCGGGCCCTGACCCGCAGTAATCTGTAACCAGACCACTTCTTTATTGTTATTTTCTATTCTATTCATTTTTTACTTCCTTCGGGTCTTATAGGTAATCAACGGCCGAAAAGAGGCAATAACATCAATCATTCCTGCTTCTACCATGTCACTAATAACCACATCTATGTTCTTATATGCCTGAGGTGCCTCTTCATATAATAAATCCCGTGATTTACAAATAACTTTGCTACCCAATGTTGTTACCTCTAAATCTTTTACTTTAAAACGATTTTGTAAACGCCCACGAACGTCACTTCGTTTCCACTTACGACCAGCACCATGAGCAACCGAAAAAGCCCCCATTAACATTGCCTCGGCATCTTGCATCCTTGGTTTTACCAAGTAGCTTAAACTGCCACGAGAGCCGGGTATCATCACCCAACCTTGATCTGTTGGATTTGCACCTTTTCGGTGTAACCAAAAACTATCATTCTGGCACTGATCTTCATTACAGGATTCGTTCATACGTATTGCAATATCTCTAGAAATTGGAGTCACTGTATTGTGGGGGACGTTCAGTATTACTTGAGAATCAAGCCCCAAACAATCACTAAAACGTTTTGCTATCAACGCTCTATTTGCTTCAGCCCACTTCACGGCATAATTGTGTAGTTCCAGGTAACAATGTGCTTTCAGGTATTTACCTACAGAAGCTCGAACTGACAAATCACATTTTATCGGTAAGGCTGCTGATTTATACCGATCCACATGTTGCCTCAATATCACCTGGCCTAACCCTCGTGAACCACTATGGGCTAACAACACAACTGATTTTTGATTGAGTCCAATTTCATGCAACGCATCATCATCAAAAACGTTGTGTACCTGCTGAATTTCGGCAAAATGATTCCCACCGCCAATTGTCCCTAACTTATTGTTTTCTTTGATCAATCCAGTTTCAACAGACTGTAAATCTCTACCTTCCAACCACTGTTGATGATCACCTTGCCAAGTATCATCCAAACCAATGAGTTTTTTCTCCCACCGATCAATTTTGATCTTTTTCTCAGCAACGTCTAACTTCCACAACCCCATGCCACACCCGATATCACTTCCCACTAAATGCGGGTATATACAATTTCGTGTCACAAAAGCTGCACCTATCGGCTGGCCTTTTCCTGGATGCAGATCAGGTAAACCAACACCACATACCATGCCGGGTAATTCAGCCGTTTGAATTAGTTGATCAACAGCAGCTGTTTCTAGCCAATTTTTATCAGAGATCATCAGGCGCACAGTTGCACCACCGTTACTCTGAAGATGTTTAATGGTATTTCCCATTTTATTTTCTCTAACTTTTCACGCACAGCAAACTAATACATAAGATAATCAATCGCTACACGAACAAAAACAAATCACAACTATTCGAATACATAACCATTCAAATGGATAATTGTGATGACAAAGTTAAATTATTGGGCAAACGCAACGTAAACCTATCCCATTGATATTCAGGAATATGATGTTGCTGATTACTGATCTACTTTAATAAAAGTAGAAAAAACGCGGGGTTAGCTAAAAGGTTTACTTTTAACTAATGTAGACACAGCGTGACCCAATAACGTTTTCATAAAAAATTGATTCATTTTATTAAGCCTCCTGTTTAATTGATTATTTATGTAGGTACTAAACTAAAAAACGCCATATTTGACGTGCTGCGAACTATAGACTTTAAATTTGTAAGGTTCAAGAATAATTTTGTTATACTTCTATTAATCCTAATGGCTAAACCACCGGAAGCTTTCATGACCGACAAAATACTTCTTTCTGAAACTGTATCCGTTTGGGGAATTTCTGATATCCATATCGATTACCAGGAAAATTTTGATGCATTGCTAAATATTCCGATACCTTCAGTAAAACAAGATGCACTTATCATTGCCGGTGATGCCACTGACAATATCAGTCGATTGGAAGAATTGTTATCTGCAATGAAGCAACGTTTTCGATGGGTAGGTTTTGTACCAGGAAACCACGAGCTTTGGATCAGAGAAAAAAATCAAAGTGGCACCTCATTTTCTACTTCTATCGATAAATTTGACGCTATTATTGCTATGTGTAAACGCATCGATGTATTTACCTCTCCTCAACAAGTTGGCGTTGGCGCATCCCAACTTTGGCTTGTACCACTTTTTTCCTGGTATCACGGCCCTGAAGAAAGTACAGCTAGTTTATATGCAGAGAAGAAGAGTAACCAAGATCGAACCCAGGAGATGTGGAGTGATTTTTTTCTAACACAGTGGCCCAAATGGTCAGAAGGTTATACGGCAGATTACTTCTTAGCACTTAATAACCCCCGACTGGAACAAAAATACAACCACCCAGTTCTTAGCTTTAGTCATTTTTTGCCTCTTCAAGAGCTTTTGTTACCATCAAACCAAGAACAAAAGACATCAACACTGCTACATAAAGACCTTACACCTGAGTTTAATTTTAGCCGTGTTGCAGGTACAACACTCATTGATGACCAACTTAGAAAAGTTAACAGCCAAATGCACTTATATGGACATCAACATCGTAACCGCTATCGAGAAATTAACGGCGTAACCTATGTATCACACTGCATGGGATACCCCAAAGAACGAAAACGCGGGTTAATTGCAGAGCACTGCACACAACCCAAGTTACTTTGGGACTCAACTAACGGATTTTATTGATTCCTTCCATAACAATTTTTTATTCCAATTTCCTTTTTTACTTTTTTACTTTTTAAATTAGCGCTTTTCGACTCTTGCGCCCTCTTCAACATTATTTCCAGGATGGATGATAACGTTGTCGCCAACACTCAATCCCTGAGTAATTTCAGCGAGCCGTTCATTCCGACGCCCCACTGCTACCTTATGTAACGCTACCGTACCATCAACAACCGTAAATACGGACCAGCTTTCATTCTGCCGAAACAATGCAGATAAGGGAATAATCATCGCCTCATCAATACGATCGATAATAATTGCGGCTTCGACCCTAAAAGCATCACCTAAGCTTTGCCACATATCAATAGGATCGATAAATGTAAGAATAATGTTAACTCTCTGCTCTTCCACTCCTAAAGCAGATATTTTAGTAAATCCGGACGGCTCAACAACTTTCACACGCGCCCTAATATCTTGCTCTCCCCCCCAACGTTTAATCAATGCTTCATCCCCTACGTTAACTCGCACAGCATTGGTAGATAACATTTCAATCTTAACTTCCAAATCTTTTGGATCACCAATTTCCACCAACGGTGTACCAACAGGAACAATACCCTCACTTTTATGCAAGATTCGCAATACCCGACCATCAACAGGGGAGTGAATACAAATCTGACAATCCTCTTCTAACCGGTTATTCACCCCATTTTCATCGGGTTGTAATAAACGTGCCTTGGCTGCTTCTAACCGAGAAATCATAACTTTCTTATTGGATATACTTGTTTCAAGTTCAGCTCTTAGGGTTTTAAGTCGCAACTCTGCTCTTTCTAAACTTGCCTGAGAAACACTTTTTTTGTCAAAAAGAGCCTGCGTCCGTTGATAATCCGACGTATCGTATTCTAATTGCGCTTGTGTTTGTTTAACCCGAGAATTTGCCAATGCAAGCGCTGCCCTTGCACCGTCAACATCCGCTTTAGCTTGGGTTTCTGATCGTTTATCCAAAAATTGGGGATTTGCAGGGTACATGTTAGCAATCGTTGTTTCACCGGCAGTGACAATATCTCCAGGTTCACTTTCAATACGTGTAATTCGACCATCAATAGGTGTCGATACAACGTAAATATCGTGAATACGTGTTTTCCCTTCGCCTTCTAACGTAATAAGTAAGTCGCCCTTTTCTACCGTTATCCAGTCTACTTTTACACGCTCTGGAATGAAGGCAAATATCAATAGACCCACGGTACTAGCAACCAGTAGTATTTTTAGAAACCGCTTAATATTTTTTGTACTCGCCGATGTAGATTTACTAGCAGTACCCATTGTATTTGACATTATTCAACTCCTTTTTGCGCACTGACAAGGTCTATTTTATTCACCTGACGCCATACCAAATAAAATGATAATACTGCACTTATTAACACAATCACCACGGAATATCCGTAAGTACTATTAGCTATATACAATGGAATACGAAAGAGCTCCGTATCCATAGAAGTAACCATAGATTTTGCTAAAAAATTGCCTAGTGCAATACCAAGAGGTAATGAAAACAACGTAATCAGACCCAATTCCCCAAATAGAATATAAGCGACTTCTTGCCGCGTAAGCCCCAACACACGGAGTGTCGCAAGCTCTCTACCTCTTTCTGATAATGCAATACGTGCAGTATTATAGATAACGCCAAAACTGATAAAACTGGCAAACAGACTGTTGGTGCTCACCATCTTTAATAAGTTTTCCGCCATAATCTCTTCAAATATTTGTCGTAAAACGGACACTATATTTAACCCCATTATGGAGGGAATTTCTTTTAGCTTCTTATATAATACCGCGCTACGATTCGAATCCACCATAATAGATGCTCCCGTTATTTTGGGACTTTCATCTAACAAAGCGTTCAATGCTCGAATATCCATATAAGTACCCAACCCAATGTACTCTTGTGTTATGGCGACAACAGGAATCTTTAGTACTGGCCGTCTTTCCTCCAACACATGCACCTCTAGAATATCCCCCACCGAAATATGTAGAACTTCCGCCAATTTTTTATTCATAATCAACCCAGTATCAGGCATCAAAACACTCTTCAACTTATCATCAATAACACGATGTAAATCAGGGTGAGACGTAAGACCAGTAATAGCGCTACGTTTTGAATAATGCTTATTTTTTAATACCGCAGATACCTGCCTAATTGGCTCTACCGCCAGAACTCCAGGCATTACTTTAAGTTCCTCCAGCGCTCGATATGGCCTGGGTTCAACAAAAGTAATATTCACATCTTCCCGCTGTGTCACGTCATACTGCACATCCATTAGGTAAGTCATAGTATCTTCCATAAAGAAGCTGAAGATCAAAATACACAGCGCCAACGCCATCCCTAGAGAGGACAATATTGCTCGAAATGGCCTTCTCTCCAACTGCCTTAACACTATTCGACTCAAGAACGTTAACCGCTGATGTACACCTACACGTTCAAGAAAACTTCGCTGAAATGTTGTTGGACTTTCTGGACGCATCGCTTCCGCTGGAGGTAGATTCGCGGCACTTCGAATCGCAAACAAAGTACCAACAAACGCGGCTAACGTGCAAAAGAAAACCGCAAATATCATTACCTCTAACGAAAAGCTATACTTTAGTATGGGGAAGTGAAAAAACTCGGTGTACATCTTGGTCATACCTGTTCCCATCCAGGCACCTAACGACAATCCAATAACAGATCCAATACCTGTTATCACGAATACCATCTTTAAATAATGCAATGATATTTCAATATTGCGATAACCTACAGCTTTTAACATGCCAATGAGTTCTCGCTGGGTAGCAATTTGACGAGACATCACCACATTGATTAAAAATGCCGACACACTTAGAAATATAATCGGCGCCATCAACCCCATAGAGTGAAGCTGCTTTAATTCATTTTCGACAAAAAAATTGGATATCTGTTCATCTCGTCCATAAGCGATAAGCCCCCCATAGGGTTTCAATATTAGGTCTATGGCTTGCTTAATATTCTCAACGTTGGCATTTCTATCTACTTTAATAGAAAGATCATTAAATGCACCTTTCATATTTACCGCCGCTTCCAATGATCTACGACTCATCCAAAATAGCCCATAGCGTTTGCTATCTGGCATCAATGCGCCAGGGGCTATGCTATAAACGTATTCCGGTGATAGAACCACACCTACCATGGTTAATTGACGCTTATAGCCGTTCATAATTACGGATATTTTGTCCCCTAACGTAAACCCATGAGCCAGGAAAAAACTTTCGTCCACTACAACTGCATTTTCTTCATTGGGATAGAGAAAACGTCCTGATCGAAGATATAAGTTATTTAATAATGGGTCATGGCTATCGGGTAGAGATATTATTTTTCCACTTGCCGGTTCATTCATATTCTCAATTTGAAGTGTCACCCCAAAAACAACACGGCTTTCAATAACAGAAACACCGGAAATTTCACTAACCCGTTGTTTAACCGATTCAGGAGCCCGTTTTAATGCCACAAAAATATCGGCAAATTGGTAACGGTCGTAATAGGTATTTTTGGTAAGCTTTAAACTATCAACAACACCAAACATCAATACAAACACGGCAATTCCAGCCGCCATCACCAGTATGATTGCAACCATCTGGCCTTTTAACTGCCAAATCTCTCGCTGTAGCTTTTGATTCAGTGCTCCAATCATAATGATCGCCTCACCACTCAATTTGTTCAGGTTGCTTTCTGACGGCATTCACTTCAACTAAACTCACATCGCCATCAGCAAAATGAATCACCCGGTGTGCAAGTTGAGCTATTGCGGCGTTGTGCGTAATAATGATACATGTTGTACCATATTCAGCATTTACATCCATTAGGGCTTTTAATACCACAATGCCGGTTTCACTATCCAAAGCACCGGTGGGTTCATCACATAACATGACTTCGGGCCGCTTTGCTAGCGCTCTGGCAATAGCAACTCGTTGTTGTTCCCCACCAGATAATTGGGAAGGAAAGTGGTTGGCGCGATTCTTTAAGCCCATAGCATCCAGTGCTTGCATCGGATCCATTGGGTTTGGTGCAATTTCTGTAACCAAGGCTACGTTCTCTAACGCCGTAAGACTAGGCACCAAGTTATAGGCTTGAAACACAAAACCGACTTTTTCCCGACGAAAATAAGTTAATTCTTTTTCTGATAACACAGCTAAGTCCTGCCCGCGAAAAAGTACCTGCCCTGACGATGGTCTATCCAATCCACCAATAATATTCATAAAGGTTGATTTTCCGCTGCCAGAAGGACCCAACATCACAATTAATTCAGCTTCAGGAATTTCAATATTCACACCACGTAACGCTGAGACTTCAGTTTCACCCGTGCGATAGACCTTTTCTAGATCCTTTGTTTTAAAACTGATCCGTTTATCTATCATGGCTATTCCAATCCCTGCAGTGGTCTGTGCTGTGTACATTATGTCCGTATTTCAATCTCAATCATGACAGGTGCGTGATCAGAACAACCCGCATCATGAACATGGTGTGGATTGATTAAATGCTTATCGTTGACACTGTACCTCTCTATACTTGCCAAACTTTGATCGTACACTGACTTAAAATCCTTAGATAACAATATGTAATCCAATACACTTCCTTGGTTCATAAAATAGTGTGTTGGTTTTCTCTCCGCAGGTTTTACCTTATCCTGTAAATCAAACGCGTCATGTAATATAAATTGATCCATTATTCTTTGATGTGTCAGCGGCAGGTTATTTATCATTTTTCCATCTAATCTATCTAATTTATGGCTGCCAATAAGAGGCTGAAGTGCTGCGGAATCAATCGTGTCATTTAAATCCCCCATCACAATAACCGGTCTTTCACACACTAACATTTGTTCAATAATATCGTGATAGATCAAGGCTGCCTCAGTTCCACGTTGAATTGTTGACATCCAGCTTCCCTGTATTTCAGCCAATAAACTGTCAGCAATCATCACATTTTCGTTCTCATTCCTTAACCCTTGTGATTCCAATTGAGAACGTTTTGACTTTAGGTGTAATACATATATCAATACTGAGGTAAAATCATCAATTTTTACCACCGCTCGTATAGGTGGCCGGCTAAAATTGAAACCTCCTTGTAATTTTAATTTTTTGATTACGGTCTCTGATACTTCTACTGCATCTACAGAAACAATGGGAAATTTCGATGCCAGTGCTACGACAGGTTTATCATAAACATGCTGCCCGTCTACACCAGGGGACGAGACCGTCACAAAATGCTCCATTCCATGCTCTTTGGTTATCGCTTCCAATTCATTAGGACTAAATACTAAATCCGTCAATTGTTGATGTATCCATTTTTCTTTTTTCTGCCACTGACGTTGTGTATAGATATTATCAATCTCATAAAATGCATTCGGTGGTGCTATGTAATTGAATAGATTTATCGTGGCAACTTTAAACCCTGTATTGTATTGATTCAAAATTTGTTTATTCTCTGGTTATCCACAACGTGTTGACATTGCTTTTGTTGTTTCAAAATCAAGGGTATCAAAACCACTGACAACTCCCACTGCGCTGTGAATCTCAATACGTACCTTACCATTAAGCTCTGATATTCGATGTTGCCCTGCTTCCAAAATGTTATCAAGGCGATTTCGTCTAAAAATCAATGCTCTTTTATTATTTTCAACCTCTATGGTTTTCCATAACATTACTGTTCTCCTTCTTACCTTTTTCTTTTCTAGCTATTTAGCTATCTACTTTTTTGTTTAACTATCTATTTTATTACGCTGCTTGCCAATAACGCTGTCCGCTAAAACGCGCTTGTAGGTATTGCATTTGGTCACCACGTATATGGCGATTTGCCAAATACATAAATTCAAAGACATTCGGTTCAAAAGGGATGGCTAATAATTCCATACCCGCTTGTTCCGGTGTTCTTCCACCTTTGTGATGATTACATCGGGTACAAGCACTAATCACATTGGTCCATACATCTCGACCACCTTGTACTCGAGGCCGAATATGGTCACGAGTTAGAGTTACGACTCCCGAGCAATGATGCCCGTCAAATTCTAGACCGCAGTACATACATCGATGACCATCTCTACGAAATAGCAATCGATTTGTTAATGCTGGAACAAAATTCCTTTTTCTTGTATCTCCATCACAAGCGATAATGGAGGAAAGGGATAAACACGAACGTTCACCTAACTGATTAATGCCGCCATACATCGGTGATGGGGCATCACCTATACTCCAAAGCACTTGCCCCTTTACGTAGAGGGTTGCTGCTTCTTCGCGAGAGACCCATGCCAGTGGCAGACCAGACTTCGTTAATCGTAAAATTCGCATACACATCACCTTTTTGCAGACCTTATTCTGCTTACCTTATTTCACTAATCTTTAGTTCTATACTACCTTATCTATCGTTATGCTTTCTTGTGCTAAAAACTACTGTAGCTAACGCGTTTTTCTCTATCTGTTGTTCTTTTGTTATGGCAATAAAAAACCCCAGTTGGGATGTCCAACCGGGGCTTTAGAAAAGTAATTTTCTATTAATCCGGTTAGCAGTAGCTTTCCGGTGGTACCGAAAGCCTACATTGTTAATAGCATAGGTTTATGCATATTTGATGACGAACAGATTACGTCATCAAAAAACTCACATAGTTGCTGTTTTGATATCTGATATTCTTTTTCTTTGTAAATTATTCGTAACATTAAACGGTATTACCTAATATTTTGGTTAGTTGAAATAGCTACTCAGCGGATCTACTAGAGCCTATTTTCTTCACAAATTTTAGACACAAAAAAACCGGTGGCTTTTGACCTACCGGCTATTAAAAGGAAACTTATCCTTTTTATCACCTGGAAGATCAACACATCTCCCAAGTGGAATCTGTGTGTGCTATTTAAATAGTGTCAATTTATAGTGTGTCGGTAACATTTTCATAAATTTCTTATGCCAAAGAGTGTTAATTCGTTGGGGCAATATTATGCTTACCAAATATTATGTCAACTATTATTTGGAATTAGTTACTGGCACATTCAGTTGCCAACAAACACGCTCAATCGCTGAAGCTGGACGTACATTTGTTTTATATTAGCCGTACCACATCTGCTTTGGCGATATAAAAGCGCATTCTAAATAATGACTTATCATCTCGGTATCGTTCCTAAATACTCATCAATATGCTATTTTTAGTAGATAGTCAGCGGTTAATTTGAGGTTAATTCACCATGGATACAGTGCTTTACGATATATTTTTTCGCGGTGGCGTTATGCCCGGCGAAAGTATTGATGCCGTCAAAGGCAACCTTGCTAAACTGTTTAAAGCCAATGCCAAACAAATAGACGCAATGTTCAGTGGCCGAGCCATTGTCATCAAGAAAAGCCTCAGCAAAGATGCAGCTCTACAATACCAGTCTGCGATGGAAAAAGCCGGAGCCAAGGTTATTTTACGAGAAATAGCCAGCAGTCCAGAAAGCCCGAAGCCTAGCCCTGCAGTATCAAACCCAGTAACGCAACAACCCCCACCTGTGCAACCAGCAGCAAAAACGATTGCCGCCTCAACCCCATCCAGCTCAACTCCCAGCGATGACTCATGGGATCTTGCCCCTGCTGGTAGCGATGTACTTAGTGAATCTGAGCGCACTCACTTTGTACCCGCAGAGATTGATACCAGTGCCATCAAACTCACTTCAGCCTTTGCCGAACCAGAAATAGATAACACGCCACCTCCCCCGCCACCCAATACCGACCATATCAGTGTTGCTGCAGTGGGCTCAGACATTCTTGCAGAAAAGCCACCCAAGCCACCAAAACCTGACATCGATTTAAGTGGTATGGAAGTAACCCCTCTTTAGCAATATTCAAGGAAACACAATGACAGATACAACAATAAACGGTGTAGATTTTGGCCCACTGGCAGGTTTAGTCGGCTCATGGGATGGCGATCGAGGTATGGACATTGCCCCAGAGCCTGACGGTGTAGAAAAAAGCCCTTATTATGAAACTATTACCTTTGAAGCAGTTGGCGATGTCGATAACGCAGAAAAACAAAATTTGGCGGTGATACGTTATCAGCAAATTGTAAAACGAAAATCTAACGACGAAGTCTTCCACGACCAAACAGGCTATTGGTTATGGGATTCCGCAACCGGTGTTGTGATGCAATCCGTCTCTATCCCTCGAGCTGTCACCTTATTAGCGGGAGGGGATGCCACAACAACTGACAAAGGTACTGTTCTAAAAGTACAAGCTAAGCTAGGCGACCCTGACTGGGGTATTGTTCAGTCCCCTTTTATGCGGGACAACGCCAGCACCGTATCTTTTGAACACGAACTCACCGTGAATGGCGACGAAATGGCATATTCTGAAACCTCCTTGATTGATATTTACGGTAAACCTCAGTTTGTACATACAGACCGCAATAAACTAGTACGACAAAAGACTAATTTATGAAAAACCCTAGAATTTACCAACCCATAACATTAAATTTAGATGAAACGTCTGGGAGCGAGACTGAAACCAACAACATTGTTTCTTTAAATGAAAATGGCAGCCACCATATTGGTAAAGTTTTGCGAATGCAAACTGGGGACACATTACGAATATTTAATGGTCAGAGTGGTGAGTACCAAGCCTGTATTACTGAGGTAAGCAAAAAAAATGTTTGTGTCGCATTAACAGCATTTAATCCAGACAACAATCTCTCTCCACTCGACATTCACTTAGCACAGGTAATGTCCCGTGGTGACCGTATGGATTATGTTATTCAAAAAGCTGTTGAGTTAGGTGTGCGTTCTATTACACCTCTTACCAGCGCGCGCTGTGAAGTTCGACTTAACCCGCAACGACAAGAAAAGCGATTACTTCAATGGCAACAACAAATTATTAGTGCTTGTGAACAATGTGGACTGAATATAATACCTACCATCAATAGCTGCCAATCTCTTGAGGATTTTTGTGAGACTATAGAATCCGACAAAGGAAAAAAAATCATTCTTCACCCCGGCCGAGATCAAGCAAGCGAGTATTTCTCCCAGGCTGCCCCTAAAAAAGTCACGGTGTTAATTGGCCCAGAGGGTGGTTTCAATGAAGATGAAATATCCCTAGCGCAGCAACAGGGATTTAATTGTTTAACGCTAGGCCCTAGGGTATTCAGAACAGAAACAGCCCCCGTAGCCATGCTAACGTTATTGCAACACTATTGGGGGGATCTATAACCAGATAAAAGAAAACAGTAAAAAGGGGAAAATGAAAAGCTTACAGACTGTCTATTTGTTTTTCTACGTAGTCCAAATCAGGAATCATTGCCCGCTCCCCGCTCACCAAAACATTCATATCGTAGGCAGGCTCACTTAACTGCTCATCTCCACTAACTTCTTCACCAAATACACGAATCAGTCGTGGCAATCCTTGTACTGATACCGCATAAAACTCTTTCTTTGTACTACCCACGCCATTTAACACGGCAATTCGATGACCAGAGTAGGCTTCATCAACATCCGTATCATTCATTAACTCTAATGATACCAACGGAACATCCACTCCTCGCCATGAGACATATCCTAAAAACCATTCCGGCGCGTTATCTTGTTTCTCGGGCTCTTCCCAAGGCACAATTTCCGCCACCGCCACGTTAGGCAGTAACATTGGTCGTCCCACCATCGGTATCAACAAACTTGCGACTTCATCTGGTATTTTATCTGCCATAACTTTTCTCGTTTACTGGTGGCGTTAAGTGCAATGGTTAATATGTAGTAATTTATGCTTAGCTCTTATTTCTTAACTCATATTTTTAGCTATTCAGCAGGTTTCTATTTAGCGGGTTTCAGTTCAGCAGCTCTCGATGGCCCCACCTTAGACTGTAATATCCTCATATGCCCAACAAGATACTCTGCAAGCCCTCGTGGTGAAGCACTATAAGTTACACAACCTGTAGCACGAGCAGAATCTGGCATACTGCTATTTGCACAGGTATCCGACGTTTGCGCCCATACTTCAACGCCTAATTCATGCATTTTTGGCCCTGCTATTGCCCCATCATTTCCCATACCACTGAACAAAATGGCCCCCGTACGACGACCTAATGCATCAACGCTAGAATTCATGACTTGATCAATCGATGGTGAATAGGGACCTTCCCACTCACCTCCGTGTAACTGTATTTCACTATGAGCATTAATTGTCATTACTTTCTCAACCGGTGCGATAACCACCTGGCCATGAGAAATCACCAGCCCTTCTATAGCATCCACAAAGGAGAAGTGGCTATGGCGACCCCAAACCTGTGCCAACACTTGTTGAAAACCAACATCTATATGCTGGGCAATAATAAACGCGACAGGCAAACCTTCCGGTAACGCATCAATAAATTCTTTAACCGCTGCCGGCCCACCCAAAGAGGCACCTATCACCCAAATATTCTTGGCCGCCACACCATCACGCCCTACTTCATGCAACTCAGCAGGTAAAGTTAACGGAGATAGGTTTGTATTTTTATTTTCAAAAGAAGCCAGCGTCACGGGTTCTTCCGGCATTACCGGTTTACCAACAATATCAACTATTTTTGTATAGATCCGTCGTTCCCAACGAGGGTATTTTAGACTTGTAGATGGAGGAGAGTAACCATCACCAATAAGAATAGGACAGGATGCCTTTTCGTAAATAAGAGATACAAAGTCTGCCCATTTATCTTCGTCTTCTATTTCTACCCACCACAAATCAATACTGGCATCATGAATTTGCCCCGTATTAACACGTTCAGGAGATAATGAAATACCAACTTCATAACCTGTCGACTCAATGGTTTTACACAGGTTATGGCGCTGCAACGTCGAGTCAGCAATAACCCCCAAGCGAGGGTTATTGCGCTGATCTTTTTGATTTAACCGATCCATTTAATGAATACCATATTACTGGTGCCATATCACGATGGACGTTTTACCAATGCTTCAATTTCTTTAAGTAACGTTGTCTCTTGATAAGGTTTACCCATATAACCGTTCACTCCGATACTGACCGCTCTCTCGCGATGTTTTTCACCCGTTCGGGACGTAATCATGATAATCGGCGTATCTTTTAGACGCTCATCATGTCGAACCAACGTTGCCACTTCAAAGCCATCCATTCGAGGCATTTCAATATCCAACAACATTATGTCAGGTTTGATATCTTGAAGTTGAGTAATTGCGTCAACACCGTCTTTTGCGGTGACAACATCAAAACCGTGACGCTCAAGCAAGCGGGTCGTCACTTTTCTTACCGTTACAGAGTCATCAATTACCATCACCGTTGGAGTGGTTTCGACTGGCACTTCTTCAATAACGTCTTGTTTACCATCAACACTGAGTTGTGCATGATCCGCTCGAATCATTGCATTCAGGTCCAAGATGATAACAACGCTACCATCACCCAAGATAGTCGCCCCAGAAATACCACTCACAGCACTTAGTTGAGGGCCCACTGACTTAACAACAATTTCACGAGAACCTACCAAAGAATCCACTTGCAGTGCTACCGCATGATCTCCACCACGTACCAACAATACGGGAAGTGGTTTTACGTGGCTTTGTAAATCGGGACTCTGGATACCGTGTACGTAACCTCCGAGATAACGCAATCGGTAGCTTTGCCCTGCATATTCAAAATCAGGAGAATCTGGCTGATAGTAAGCGTCCAATTCATAAGGGCTCACACGAACAATACCTTCAATATTATTCAATGGTATTGCGTATGCATCGTCCCCCACTCTTACCATCAAGGCCCGGTTAACCGATACGGTGAATGGCAAACGAATTGTAAACTGAGATCCGGCATTCGGTGCGGAGTGAATTTTTAAATTACCACCCAGCTGTTTGATTTCGCTGTGCACCACATCCATTCCAACACCACGACCTGAAATTTGCGTCACTTTCTCAGCAGTACTAAACCCTGCTTTAAAGATAAACTGCATAATTTCTTTTTCAGAAAGTGGCGCGTTGGCTTTCATCAAACCTCTTTCTATTGCACGAGACTTCACTGCTTCAAGGTTAATACCTTTACCGTCATCCATTAGACGTAACACCACGTCACCACCTTCTCGCGCTAGGTGAATAGTGATACGTCCAGTTTCATCTTTACCTGCCGCTTTGCGCTCATCTGGTGTTTCAATACCGTGATCCACAGCATTTCGAATCATATGTTCTAACGGAGATATCATACGATCCATGACGGTGCGATCCATTTCACCATCCGCACCGATGACTTCTAACTCGGCTTTTTTACCCACTTCTCCGGCAATTTGGCGAACAATTCTGCGCAACCTCGGCACCATTCGTGAAAACGGAACCATACGAGTGCGCATTAAGCCTTCTTGTAACTCAGAGTTAACACGCGCCTGCTGTTGGAGTAACGTTTCGGTATCGCGTGCCCTATCTAACAAGGAGTCTTTTAGATCCATCAAATCACTTGCGGTTTCTGAAAGTGACCGAGATAACTGGTGCAACGTTGAGTAGCGATCCATTTCCAATGGATCAAAGTCCCCGTAGTCACTACTTTCTGCCCCCACCGCTTGATGCCCATGGAGTATCTGTGTTTCGGTTTCTATATCTAGGCGACGTAATAACTCACGAGCTCGATCGATAGCCATACCGATATCTTCAATCTCGTAAGAAAAATCCGTTAGCTCTTGTTCAACACGGCCTCGAATAATACTGGTCTCACCTGACAGGTTAACCAGCTCTTCAATTAGGTCTGCAGAGACACGAACACTTTCGCCGCTTCCTGACTTCTCTCCAGAATCTCGCGTTGATGCTGCTGAACCCGCTACCGCATCGTGGATAATGATGGTTCCACCAGGTTCAGGTTGTGGTGTTATAGGCACCACATTATCTTCACCGACAATCTCTCTCGATGGCTCTGGCTTATCTTGAGGTTTAGATTCCTGTTCCAGTGACGTCGCTTCTTCAAGTAGTTCCGAACCACGCTGACGAACGAGATCAACTTGCTCAATTAACTTATCTTGATAACTCTGAATTGTACCTATACTTGCATCATCAAACCCTTCAGAATTCGCATCTTGTTCAATCAGAGTTTCCTGCTCAATCAAGAACGTTTCAAAATCATGACTAATATCACCCAGCAGCTTTAATCCCGCTAGACGAGCACCACCTTTAAAGGTATGTAATAAACGTTTAAGTTCCTCAATATGTTCTTGGCTATTACGCTCATCTTGTAATGCACTGACAGACGTATCTAACCCTTCGATAAGTTCATTAGCCTCTTCCATAAAGACTTCAAGAATTTCAATGTCGATCTCTTCGCCATCGTCATCAGAACTCAGGGCTTCTAGTGCATTTTCATCCTGCTGAACCAACGCTGATTCATTAGCGGCTTCAGCACTCGCTGCCATAGCCATTGAGCCTTCACTTGCCATTTCTTCTGCTGCATTGGATTCGACACTTTCGAATTCAGTATCTCCAGCCATATAAGCTTCAACTTGCTTTATCAAGCCATCCGCTGCCGTTAATGGTTGTCCTGCTTGTAGTGCCTCGACCATGACTGCCAAGGTATCGTGACACTCATTAAGGATACTGAACAAGCTAGGTATGGCGACAAACTTTTTATCACACAAACCTTCATACAAGTTTTCTAAATGATGCGCTAAATCACCGATTTCTGTCATATCCGACATGCGTGCACCACCTTTTAAGGTGTGTAAATCACGCTGCAACTGAGCAACTTTATCTAAATTATCGGGTTCAGCACGCCACTCTTCCAATAAATTGGAAATAGATTCAACAATTTCTTCTGCTTCTTCTAGGAAGATTTCTACTAACTCAGCGTCATACTCCTCTTCCTCTTCCTCTTCATCCTGACTGACCGTCGATGCTGTTTCTTCAGGAGACTCAAGCTCATCAAGTTCATCAATTTCTTCATATTCCAATGAAGACGTTTCTGCCTCAGTATCAAATTCAAACTCTGAAGCTTCATCCTCGACAAGCTCTTCGCTATCCTCAACGCTCTCAATTTCAAATGCATCCTCTTCAGTAACGATCTCTTCCGAAGCCTCCGCTTCAATCTGCTTAGCCACCTCTGGCGCTTGATCAACCAAGCCTTGCAGCTCATTAACCAATGCATCAACACCCATCGGCTTTTGCCCAACTGCAATACGATCCATCATGCCTATTAAATGTTCATGTGCACGGTGAGCAATTTCGAAAAACGCTGCCCCTGGCGTTAACATACCTTCAGACATGGCATTATAGGTTTCCTCTAACGCCATACATAAGGCCACAACATCATTAAGTTGTGCGGCACTTGCACTGCGCGATAGGATTCGTAACTCACGGCGTAGATTATCAAGATCCTCACCAGGTACCGGGTTCTGCTCCCAGTTATTTAACACATCGGCAGCATCTAGAATTAAATCGGTACCCTCTGCTAAGAAGATAGATACCAACTGAGGATCTGGAGCAACCATATCATCTGCATTTTCTGCTTCTTCGGCATGAGCCAATTTACCCTGGCGCAGTTGTGCAGCTCGCTCAACAAATGCTTCGGTTCCTTCAATCATCGTTGTTGGTGTTGTTGTTAACTGCTCAACACCACGCTCAATAAGGTCTACCGCCGATGATAAGAATTGGTGAATCTCAGCATCAGTTTCCAATCCTTGCAGATGACATTCTTTAATAAATCTTTCTGTAGGAGATGCAAGGTCAGCAATAACATGAATACCCGCCATATGTGCACTACCTTTTAAGGTATGCAATGCGCGTAATAGTGGACTAGTAAATGACTGTGGTGACTGCTCTGCTAATTGTAAAAATTCTCGAACAACCTCAAGGTGAGATCGGGCTTCTTGGCTGAATATATCCAATAAGACAGGGTCTATAACGTCTTCTGCCACTAACATATCTTCAGCTTCAACTGCTTCTATGTCATCCATCGCTGCTAACGGTTCAATATCATCCGTTGGTGCAATTTCTTCAACTAGATCTTCAACTACGTCTTCAATAACATCAGAAGCTTCAATAACCGGTTCTTCATCAATATATAAGTTGCTCGGAATTGGCGGTGGCTGCTCTCCTTTTGATAACGCATCAGCGACGGCCGCCAGTGCATCTACATTAAGTATAGATTTTCGACGATTTTCAAAATCTTTTACCAACTCAGGTATTATGGAGGTTACCGTTTCCATAATTAAAAACACGTCATCGCTTGCTTCAATATTCCCATCAAGCACACGATTTAACATATTTTCTACGGACCAACCTAACTCACCAATAACGGTTGCCCCCACCATACGACCACTACCTTTTAAGGTGTGGTAAGCTCGACGCACTTCTGCACGAGGCTCGTCAGCTTCTCGATCTGCTTTCCATTTCGGTGTGAACTCAGCGATGGTTTCTAACACTTCTTCTGCTTCTTCAACGAAGATTTCTAGAATTTCATCATCAATTAGATCGTCGTCATCTTCCACTTCATCAGCCTCAGGCTCTTCTGAAACTTCCACTACATTTTCAACAGGAGAGGTTTCTTCTTCTATTTCTTTAGCTACACCTTCAACAGCAGCGTCCAATACAGGTACCGCATTATCAAGCGCTTGTTCCGACGCTTCACTGCCATCTTCCACTTGAGAAAGCTCAGGAATTTCTAGCTCCGGTACATCCTCATCAAAATCGACTTGATCTAGAGTGACGATGTTTTCTGATACTTTTTCTATTTCATCAGAGGTAGCAAACTCATCAATGCGTTCTACCGGATAACCTAAACTTGCCACCGCGTCTTCGGCAATGGATAAAATGTCCTCATCACCAGGAAATTGCTCACCCAAACGCTCTAAATAATACTCAATACTGGTAATAGCATCCGCTAATGTGTCCAATACTTTCCAATCTGGCTGGGTTCCAGTATCAATTAGATCATTTTGAATATAACTCACACAACCTTGTAATAATGCAGCAGGGTGATTAAGTGGCACCATCGCCAACCCACCGCGAACACTGTGCAGTATTTCCGGCACAGCTTCTAAATACTCACTGTTATAATTTGATCCAATATATTCAGTGATTGCATCTTTTGCACTTTCTAAACCAGCCCGTGACTCCTCAATAACCGCTGAGCGTGCTTTATGCACATGCTCTGGAGAAACGTAGTTATCGTTATCTGCTTGGTCATCACCTGAATCAAATGCACTGCGAGCGCCATCTTCTGCAATACCTTGTAAGGTTGCCTCAACGTATAGCAGTGCCCCTGCGACATCCATAAAGGTATTGTCATCTGGCATAAACCCAGACTCAACCACACGGCCAATCACATCGATTTGTTCAAGAATAACACGGCGCGGATTACCAATTCCAAGAACACCTAAGGTATCGGCAACCTGTTTTAGACTAGGCACTAAAGGTTTCAGCTCTTCAATTTCTTGAGATTGTCCTCGTAAGAAAATATCTAAATTTTCTTTAATCACCACCATTTCTTCTAACAGTGCCTTTATAACGGAAGCGATGGCTTCTTTGTCTGGGCCTGCAAGCTGTTGACGCTCGACGTCAATGAGATCATCACTCGGTAGCGCCTCTTCTAATCGAAAGGCTTTCTTAACTTCCTTAACTTTTGGTGAGTCAGCTTCACAACGCGCAACATAATAGAGTAGATTTTTTAGCAATTCGACAGGTACTGGCTCCATGCGATTTGCGCCGGATTCGATATTGTCTTTTATTTGTCGATCAAGCAGGCCAAGCAACATTTTAACCGACGTACCCAATTCAATAGAAGAACGGGAAACACCTTCTACCACAGCACCACCAACCCACCAAAGTTGAGCCATCGGTGCATTACTATAAAGCTGCTCAAGTTTTGCTAAAGATTTCGCCAAATAACCTAAGTTAGTGGCCATATCCTGGTTTCGGATTAATCCAACCAGCGCAAACTGATATAACTGACGCACTTTTTTCAATAATTGCGGTAATTTATTAATAACTTCTTCAGAAATTTTTTCTTTCGGTGCTGCCTGTTCACCGGATTCCATATTAGGCTTAAACAGAGCAGTTTCCGATAATAGGGTATCACCACGAGCAGCACGTAAATCATTCAGTAACGGTAAAATAACAACAGGCATATCACGTTTGCCTGCTTTCACACGATCCAAATATGCAGGTAACTGCAACATCGCGCGCATTAATACTTCTTGAGAGTCACCAACATGGGCAGCAGTTCCGTTAAGTAATGCTTGAGCGAGATTCTCCATCTCTTCCGCCAATAATGCAGCACCATAAAACTCAACCATCTGCAGAGTGCCGTACACTTGATGCAGGTGTGTCAGGCAAAAGCGCATTCGTGTAGAATCTTCAGAATTTTCTACATACGCTTCTAACGATTGTTGCGCTTGTTTTAGGGTTTCTTCTATCTCACTCTTTACCCATTCTAGCGCTTGATAATCGTGACTTTCGGCCATGCTATCTCCCGGCGTTAATATCAGCCGTTTCGTCGGGCAAATGCCAACGTATTTTCATAGGGAACCCGTTCCATATCTGGA
>MAAC01017485.1_pt1 | contig 60791 bp, 57 predicted proteins | sample 1115981 | NCBI WGS metagenome assembly MAAC01 (sample SAMN04961126, study PRJNA320927) | seawater metagenome | isolation source: sample BD02T64 sea water enriched with oil for 64 days | place: USA:Gulf of Mexico | collected 2013-07-27 | reverse complement strand
GATGAAATTAAAGCAAAATTGTTGAAGAGCATTTCAAAAGAAAACATAGCTACTGAGGTCGCATACTTTGATGGCAAGTACAATAAGTCTTACGAACGGACATATGGTTGGGCATGGGTGCTTAAACTCGCTGAAGAGTTGCATACCTGGGATGACCCAATTGCTCGTGAATTGGAAAATAATTTGCAACCACTTACCGATTTAATGATTGAGAAGTATATTGAATTTTTACCACGTTTAAATTATCCAATTCGTGTAGGTGAACATCCAAATACGGGTTTCGGTTTATCGTTTGCTTATGATTATGCAGTTGTGGTCAATCATCGTCAATTGAAACAAAGTATTGAACAACGTGCGCGAGATTTTTATATGGATGATCAAAATTGCCCATTGTCATGGGAGCCTAGCGGATTCGATTTCTTATCGCCTTGTTTGGAAGAAGCAGCTATTATGAAGCGAATCTTGCCTCAGGAAGAATTTAAATCATGGTTGTCTAAATTCTTGCCACAACTCAAGGATAAAGGTTTTAATTTAGAAACTGGAAAAGTGTCTGATAGAACTGATGGTAAATTAGTACATCTTGACGGTGTTAATTTTTCACGAGCTTGGAGCTTGAATAAAATTGCAGAAGGCCTTCCGGAGTATGTACATTTAAAACAAATTGCCTATCAACATATTAATTATTCCTTACCTAATATTGTTGAAGATAATTATGAAGGAGGTCATTGGCTGGGGAGTTTTGCTATTTATGCCTTGAATTCTATAGATCGGTGAGATTTATAAATCTTGACTTCTAATTAATACCAATTGATAAACTTTTTTTTGTAAGAAAATGAAGCAAATAAAAATTCATTATTTTTAGATTCTAATTTAATATAATAAATACTATGATCAATCTTAAATTACGTTCAGTAGCGCTTGTTTTCACAGGACTGCTCTTATGTTTTACTGCTTGTAAATCAGATGGAGGTTCGGGGGATAAACTCGCTATTGAATTTGAAAAGTACGAATTGGAAAACGGCCTTCAGGTTGTCCTTCATCAAGACAAGTCAGACCCAATTGTATCCTTAGCCATTCAATATGGAGTAGGATCGAACAGAGAGAAAACTGGAAGAACTGGTTTTGCGCATTTATTTGAACACATGTTATTTCAGGAATCGGAGAATGTGCCTCAGGATCAATTTTTTAAAAAAATTCAAGATGCTGGAGGAACACTTAATGGGGGAACCTGGAAAGATGGGACTATCTATTACGAAGTAGTTCCAAATAATGCTTTAGAAAAAATCATGTGGTTAGAAAGTGATCGTATGGGCTTTCTAATAAATACTGTGACAGAATCAGCATTTTATAATCAACAGGAAGTTGTTCAAAATGAAAAGCGACAACGAGTAGATAATAACCCATATGGTCATACAGGATGGGTACTAGATAAGGCAATATACCCAGAAGGGCATCCTTACAACTGGCAGGTAATTGGCGAATTAGTAGATCTACAAAGTGCTACTATTGAAGATGTAAAAGAATTTTATGATAAGTATTATGGGCCAAATAATGCAACTTTAGTTTTAGCAGGTGACTTCGAAACTGAAGATGCAAAAACACTTATTGAAAAATATTTTGGCGAAATTAAGCGTCGTCAAGAGGTTGCTCCATTAGAACCACAGCTGGTAGTTCTTAGTGAAACAAAGCGATTATATCATGAAGATAACTTCGCGACGGCAGCACAATTAAACATGGTTTGGCCAACATTACAACATTATGAAGATGATGCCTACGCTTTAGATTTTCTTGGGCAGCTATTAGCCGATGGGAAAAAAGCGCCAATGTATAAGGTATTGGTAAAAGAGAAAGAGTTGACTTCAAATACAAATGCCTATAATAACTCGCAAGTACTTGCTGGGGAATTTCATGTGAGTATTACAGCAAATGCTGGTAAAAATTTAGCAGATATTGAAGCCGCTATTTTTGAGTCATTTCAGAAATTTGAAACAGAAGGAATTTCTGAAACAGATGTAGAACGTATTAAAGCAAGTTTAGAAACTGGTTTTTATAATGCTATTGGAAGCGTATTAGGAAAATCGTTTCAGTTAGCACAATACAATTCTTTTACAGGAGACCCAGGGTTTATAACTCAGGATATTGAAAATATTAAGGCGGTAACTAAAGAAGATATTATGCGTGTGTATAATACTTATATTAAAGATAAGCCTTATGTAATTACTAGTTTTGTGCCTAAAGGAAAACTAGAATTAGCCGCAAAAGATTCTCAATTGGCGGCAGTCGTTGAAGAAGAAATTAAAGATAATGTGGATGTTGTAATTGAAGATGTAGCTGATGAAGTTTTAAAAACACCATCTAATTTTGACAGATCAGTTGAGCCTGACACAGGTGAAACACCAAAATTAAATATTCCAGAATCTTGGAATGCAACACTTTCTAATAATATGAAAGTATATGGTATTGAACAGTCAGAATTGCCGATAGTAAACTTTAGTTTAGTAATTGAAGGCGGGCATTTATTGGATTCATTTGAAAAAATTGGAGTCGCCAATTTGATGACGGATATATTAATGGAAGGAACAGCTAATAAAACACCAGAAGCTTTAGAAGAGGCTATTGAATTACTTGGTGCTAATATTAATATGTTTACCGGTAGAGAATCAATTACGATTAGAGGGAACACTCTAGTGCGTAATTTTGATAAAACAATGGATCTTATAGAAGAGATTTTATTAGAACCACGTTGGGACGAAGAAGAGTTGAAACGTGTTAAATTGAGTACAGTTAACCGTATTAAGCGTTTAGCGGCAAACCCTAATAACGTAGCAAGAAATGTGGCTAATAAGCTGTTATATGGTGAAAAACATATGTTTGCTTACCCAACAACAGGGACAGTGGAATCAGTAGAATCAATTACTATGGAAGATTTAAAAGCCTTTTATAATAAGAATTTTTCACCGTCGATAAGTAATTTTCATGTTGTAGGGAATATTAATAAAGATGATGCACTCGCTGTATTAGCTGATTTAGAAACTAAATGGGCTGCTAAGGATGTTGTAATTCCAACTTATGAAATTAGTACAGATCGCGATAAATCTTCTCTATATTTTGTAGATATTCCAAATGCTAAGCAATCAGTAATCAATATTGGATATTTGTCAATGGCACGGACTGATCCTGACTTTTTTGCTGCAACGGTAATGAATTACAAACTTGGAGGTTCGTTCTCTGGAAATGTAAATCTGATTTTGAGAGAAGAAAAGGGTTATACTTATGGAGCGAGAACAGGGTTTAGTGGTTCTAAAATACGAGGAGCATTTACAGCATCTTCTAGTGTGAGAACAAATACGACTTTCGAATCGGTTAAAATATTTAAAGACGAAATTGAAAAATATAAAGAAGGTATTTCTCAGGAAGATTTAGATTTCACTAAAAATGCAATGATAAAATCTAATGCAAGACGTTTTGAAACACAAGGGTCACTCTTAGGGATGCTTCAAAATATGAGCGCTTATAATTTACCAAGCGATTATATTGCAGGGGAAGAGAAAATTGTTGGGGCTATGACCTTAGAGCAACATAAGGCATTGGCTAATAAATATCTAGATGCCACGAAAATGGGTTATTTAATTATTGGTGATGCAGCAACACAATTTGAAAAATTTAAAAATGCAGGCTTTGATGAGGTTAAGCTTTTAGATAAAGATGCTAAAGAAGTAAAACTTACTAATATTAAAATGTAATTTATTATTGCATTGTTTTAAAAAAGGTATGGCTAAAGCCATACCTTTTTTTGTTTAAGTTAAAATTTTATTTTTTGAATTCTTACATTAGCAAGATACATGTACAATTATGATAAAAAATTGGTTTAAAAATATTGGTCCGGGCCCTTTAGTAGCGGCTGCTTTTATTGGTCCAGGGACAGTTACCCTATGTACGGTTGCTGGTGTTAATTTTGGTTTTGCATTGCTATGGGCAATGGTGCTTTCTATAATAGCGACTGTTATTCTTCAGGAAATGTCGGCACGCTTGGGGATAATTTCTCAAAAAGGATTATCAGAAATTATCCGTACAGAAATAAAAAATCCGATTTTTAAAGTTTTGGCGATTATATTGATCTTATCGGCTATTGTAATTGGAAATGCAGCTTACGAAGCGGGAAATATTAGTGGAGGAGTACTGGGCCTGGAAGCTGTCTTTGGTCATAATGCTCTGGATTTAGGAGATTTCTCATTGAATTATTTCAGTTTAATGATTGGAGTTATCGCCTTTATTTTATTATATATAGGAAATTATAGAGTGCTTGAAAAAGCCTTAGTTAGTTTAGTGATTTTAATGAGTATCGCGTTTTTGATCACTGCAATTATGACGAAACCTGATTTGGGTGAAATATTTAAGGGTGTGTTTACCCTTGAGTTTCCAGATGAAAGTATATTCACTATAATAGGTTTGATAGGAACGACTGTGGTGCCTTACAACCTTTTTTTACATGCTGCTTTAGTTAAAGAGAAATGGCATAAGGAAAGTGACTTAAAATACGCTAGAAAGGATACTATTGTAGCTGTAGTCCTGGGTGGATTGGTGTCGATGTGCATTATGATCTCCGCTGCAGCTATTCAAGCACAAGATATTAACAATGTTGCCGACTTGGCCAAAGGTCTTGAGCCATTATTTGGTAGTTTTTCAAAGTACTTTTTAGCTATCGGATTATTTGCAGCCGGGATAACTAGTGCTATTACAGCACCTCTGGCTGCAGCCTATGTTGCGACCGGATGTCTTGGTTGGTCCTCAAATATGAAAACAAAAAAATTTAGAGCCGTTTGGATGTTTATTTTATTTGTTGGTGTGTTGTCATCATCATCAGGAATTAAATCTATTGAGATTATAAAATTTGCCCAGGTAGCCAATGGCTTATTATTGCCCGTAATTGCTGGGTTCCTAATATGGATTGTAAACAAAACATCTGTGCTTGGAAAATATAAAAACAATTTAAAACAAAATATATTTGGGATTATTATCTTGGCAATAACCATCTTTTTAGGTTTAAAAAGTATCTCCAAAGTATTTGAGCTAATTTAGTAAATCATAATATAGATTTTATATGTACGATGTAAAGGATGAATATTAACTAATGAATCAAATCTCTATTGATATAAATGCCGATGTAGGTGAAGGTATAGGCAATGAAACAGAGTTGTTGCCTTTAATCTCATCATGTAACATTGCTTGTGGCGGACATGCAGGAACTCAAGCCAGTATGACTGCTGTAGTGAAATTGGCAAAGCAACACCGCGTTAAAATTGGGGCGCATCCTTCATTTCCTGATACTAAAAACTTTGGTCGTAGCATAGTGGAAATGTCCAATACAGCCTTGTTTACTTCAATTAAAGGGCAAATTAAGAGTTTAATGACTGTGATTCGAAACGAACATGCGGCTATGCATCATGTAAAACCACATGGCGCTTTGTATAATCTTGCCGCTATTGATACAAATACTGCGGAAGTGATTGTAGAAGTTATGAAAAGTATTGCATTACCCTTAGAACTTTATGTGCCTTATGGATCAGTTATTGCAAAACTGGCAATTAAAGAAAACATACCAATTATGTATGAAGCTTTTGCAGATCGAAATTATAATGACGACTTGACTTTGGTATCTCGAAAAAAAGATAATGCAATTATCTCTGATTCTGAGTCGGTATTTAGACATGTTCATCGCATCATAAAACGACAAAAAGTTAAGTCAATAAGTGGGGGGGAAGTTTTCATTGAAGCCACAACGTTTTGCATTCATGGAGATAACCCTAAGGCATTAATTCTCGCTCGGGAATTACGAAAAAGATTGACAGCATCAGGAATTAAAATTCAATAATAATTTGAAAGATTTCAACTTAAAATATAAACCTTTTGGAGAGCGTTCAATTTTAATAGAATGGCCATCAAAAATTGAGAAATCTGTTTTAAATGATGTGTTAATTTTTAAAAACACGCTTGAAAATTCAAATATTAAAGGTTTAGTTGAGGTAAAATGCGCATATAGCTCAATTTTAATGAGTTATCATGGCGCTATAGAGGATGTCTATGGCGAGGTATTGATGCTAAAAGGGTATTATGAAGCAAGAGTAGCTCCAAATAAATCTGCTTTTAACTTGTGGAAAATACCGGTGTGTTATGAGGGTAAATTTGGGCTAGATTTACAGGATATTTCACTAGCAAAAAACATGACAGAAACTGAGGTCGTTCGACTTCATTCTGAAGCAATTTACACGGTTTATTTTATAGGATTTTTGCCTGGGTTTTTATACTTAGGAGGGCTTGTTGAAACGTTATATTTTCCTCGCAAATCTACACCGCGGTTAAGGGTTGAAAAAGGAGCTGTTGCCATTGGAGGGACTCAAACTGGAGTCTATCCAAATGAGAGTCCTGGAGGTTGGAATGTCATTGGAAATTCACCCATTTCTTTTTTTGACGTCACAAAGAAAGAACCCTGTTTTGCAAAACCAGGAGATGAAATTCAATTCTATGCGGTCTCCAAATCAGAATATGATGACATTAAAACATTGGTAGATGCAGGTGTTTATCAAATGGAAAGTGAGGTGATTCATGATTAAAGTGTTAGACTCGGGATTTTATTCAACAATTCAGGATCTTGGTAGAATGGATTACCAAGCATATGGCGTCCCATATTCTGGTGTTATGGACGTCTACTCTGCAAAATTAGCAAATGCTCTGCTCAATAATGAGATGGATGCTGCGGTTATGGAAATCACGATGACAGGACCTAAACTTTTGTTTAATACTGTGACTTCAATATGTATTACGGGAGCTGATTTGTCTCCAAAGCTTAATGATAAAACTGTGAAACAAAATTACCTCATCCCTGTTAAAGATGGAGATGTTTTAACGTTTGGGAAACTTAACTATGGGTTTCGAGCCTATATTGCTGTTTTAGGAGGGTTTCAAACAGAAAACGTCATGCAAAGCCGGAGCATGTATCAAGGCATAACTAAATCTTTTAGATTAAATAAGGAAGACACCATGTCAATAACAACTCCAGTATTTCCCATATGTGATACACACGCCGGATTAAAAGTAAATACAGCTCATTTTATCAGCACAATCATTGAAGTTTATAAGGGGCCTGAATTTGATGCACTTAGTGCAGTTCAGCAAACACAATTATTCAAGCAGCACTTTACAGTATCAAAAGATAATAGTAGAATGGCCTATCAGCTAAATGAAGCGTTTAATAATAATTTGAAAGCTATAATTACCTCATTGGTTATGCCGGGAACAGTACAATTAACGCCATCTGGGAAGCTTATTATACTAATGAAAGATTGTCAATCAACTGGAGGGTATCCAAGAATTTTACAGCTAAAAGACACTTCAATTGGCATTTTATCACAAAAGTTTATTGGAAGTAAATTCCAATTTGTATTGAATGATTTGTAATATATCATCAAGGGTGATTTTTCTTAGAAATGTTATAAGTTTTGTCTAATTTAGTGTTTCATTATGAATCGAAAAATTATGAGAAAAATTGGATTAGTACTTATCGGAATCGTTATTGGAGCTTTGGGCTCCTATTTTTATTTTAGCGGTGAAAATGTAGAATCATCAATGGCAAAACAAGTGATTGTTAAGCCTAAAGGACTTATTAATCCCCAAACTGCTGAAGGCTTGAGTCAAGGATTTAATTCCAGACACCGACTCATTAGTGATTCCATAGTAAAGCGTCCAGATAATCGATCATCTTGGTGGTCTCTGCAAGATTTGCGCAACTATTTAAATTATGCTGAAAACCAAGCTATAGACTTGGGATATACCATGAATGGGGTACGCCTGTATTTGGGAGCACATCCAAAAGCAAATGAGAGAGCCGGCTTAACCACCATGTTTTTTGCGCCTACAGGAAGTGTAAGTATATCTGAATCCAGTATGTTTTATTTTGGTATGCAGAAAGAAGATAATGGCGATATTCCAGGAGCGGAAGCATTGAATAGAGGTAGTGATGGTTGGCCTCCAAATGCGAGTTATCCTCAACAATAATTGCTTTATTGATGAATGAATTTCTAGAAAACTATTATACACTCATAACCTATGTTGTTGAGATTCTTGCTGCTATTTCATGTTCAGTTTATGTATATAAAAGTCAAGATAAAGCATCTCGCCTTTTTGCTTATTTTTTATGGTTAACTGTTTTTGTTGAAAACCTATCATTGTATGCTAGGTTTATGCAAAACAACTATGATAATGAGCTTTTTATTTTAATTAAAAACAGCCCATTTTGTAGTAATCATTGGTTGTATAATATTCGTTCTTTGGTTGTAATTATCATTCTTGGCGCATACTTTAGAAGACTTATAACTAAAATAAGTTTTCAAAAAAGCATTAAACTTTTGGTAATTATATATTTAGTTTTTTCATTAGTTTATTTTGCTTTTTCTGATGCATTCTTTTATAATGGTATACCATATAACTTTATGTTAAGATCACTTGTTATTGTATTTTTTGGATGTTTGTATTATCTAGAATTATTGAAAAGCGATAGAATTTTAGAGTTTCATAAATCCAAACATTTCTATATATGTTCTACGATGTTGTTATGGTCATTGGTTGTAACTCCCTTATTTGTTTTTTCAGATTATTATAGGCTAGCAAATCCTAATTTTATATATATTAGACAGTTAATATTATTATGTTCAAATATTGTTATGTATTTATGTTTTACTATTGTATTTCTAGTTTCATTTTTCAAGATAAAATAATTAACTCAGAACAGATTGCGTTAATTATTTACAGTATAATTGCGATGACGCTATTAGTTACTATGTTCATTTTGTTTTTTACAACGTTCCAAAAACGAAAAAACAAATTGCTCTTAGATAAAATTGCAAGACAAAGAAAGTTTGAGGAAGAACTTGTTAAAACCCAAACCGAAATTAAAGAACAGACTCTAAAATATGTGGGTCAGGAGTTGCATGATAACGTGGGGCAATTATTATCGTTCGCAACAATGCAATTATCTTTAATGTCTACTCTGGTGAAAGATAATCTTAAGGAAAAGGTAGATGACACTAAGGATGTGGTTTTAAATGCTATTGAAGAAGTGAGAACCATATCAAAAACCTTAAATAGCGATGTTATTTTAAGTCGGGGATTTCAGGAGTCTATTCAAACTGAAATGGATCGATTGAATAAGATAAATATGATAAAGGCTGAATTAATTAGTACTGGTGACAGGAGTGTTTGTAAAAATAATGGAGACTCCATTATTCTCTTCAGAATTATTCAGGAATTTATTTCAAATACAGTTAAATATTCTGAAGCCTCGATGTTAAAAATCACCTTGACTTATACGCTAGACGATTTGTATATCGTAGCTGAAGATGATGGTGTAGGATTTGATATTAATGAAGTTAATAAAGGCTCAGGTTTAATTAATATGGAAAGTAGAGCACTATTGACACATACAGCCTTCAGTATGGAATCTAATCCTAATTTTGGTACAAAATTATTACTGCATTACCCTATTGCATTAAGAGCGCTTACGACAACCACTTAAACATCATTTTTAAAAGTTTTAACTTACCAGTATATGGCGCGTATCTAACTGGGGGATCAATCCAATTGCCCCGCTTTACAATTGATTTGCTATGTGAGAAGGTGTCAAAACCTAACTTGCCATGATAGGCTCCCAATCCGCTCGAACCAACACCTCCAAATGGTAATCTGTGATTGCCAAAGTGAATTAAAGGATCGTTTACTGCGCCTCCACCAAAACTGTATTTTTGTAATAACTTATTGATAAAAGCCTTCTTTTTAGAAAAAATATAAAGAGATAGTGGTTTTTCGTAATTCCAAATAATTGCCTCAATGTCAGCTTCAGTATCATAAGTCAATATAGGTAGAATAGGTCCGAAAATTTCTTCTTGCATCACCTTACTATCTAATCTCGGACTATCAATAAGCGTAGGGGAGAGGTAGCAATCTTCAGTATTGAACTCACCACCAAACACTACATTCTCATTATTTAGCATCGCCGTTAAGCGTTCCAAGTTTTTTGTGTTAATAATTCTTGCTAGATCTAATGATGTTTTTGGGTCTTCACCGTAAGCATTTCTTATTTCACTTTTAAGCGCTTCTATTAGATCAGACTTAATATTAGATTTTGCGATGATATAATCTGGCGAAATACAGGTTTGACCAGCATTGAAAAATTTTCCCCAAACGATTCGTTTTGCCACTAATTTGAGTGACATGGAGTCGTCAATAATACATGGAGATTTTCCCCCGAGTTCTAAGGTAACCGGTGTTAAATGTTCTGCTGCTGCTTTGGCTACAATTTTACCCACATTAACACTTCCCGTAAAAAAGATATAATCCCAACGTTGTGCTAAGAGTTCGGTAGCCACAGAAACACCCCCTTCTACAGTGGTCACATATTCCTTGGGAAAGATATTGCTAATAATATCGCTTACAAGGGCTGAAGTATGTGTGGTGAGTTCGCTAGGTTTTAATACTACAGTATTCCCAGCCGCAATAGCCATGACCATAGGTTCTATAGAAAGTAGAAACGGATAATTCCAGGGTGCAATCACTAAAATGGTACCATAAGGTTCCTTGTAGATATAATCTTTTGAAGGAAAAGTTAACATTGAAGACTGGATACGCTTCGGTTTTGCCCAATCACTTAAATTTTTTAAGACCAAATCAATTTCAGAAATTAACAAGGCAAATTCACTCATATAGGCTTCAAATTCCGATTTCCCAAAATCGTTATTTAAGGCCTGGTATATCTCTTGTTCTCTTGAAATAATTTCTTGCTTTAAGAGCTTAAGTAACGTTTTTCTATAGGGAACATCTTTTGTTATTTGAGTCTTATAATATGTACGTTGACTTTCTAGTATGGAAGGTATATTCAAAATATTTTTTTATAAATATAGGAATAAGACGGTAAAGATTAAAGTCTAAATATCTAACAGCAAAATAAAGACGTTTCTAATATTAATTGCAAGCGTCCCAAACAGGATCAGAAGGTGTAGGTGCAGTAATGATGATGTCAGTTTTGCTTACGGGATGTACAAATACTAATTTTCGGGAATGTAAATGAATCCCGCCATCAGGATTACTCCGGTTAAAGCCATATTTTAAATCCCCTTTAATTGGTGATCCAATGCTTGAAAGTTGGACTCTAATTTGATGGTGTCTCCCTGTTTCCAAGTCTACTTCTAGCAAGAAATAGCGCTGTAATGCCTTCAAAACTTGATAATGAAGAATGGCTTTTTTGCTATCGTTAACTTCCTTGATAAATGCTTTCGATTTGTTGTTTTTTGGATTCTTTTTGAGCCAATGAATCAAAGTCCCCTTTGTCTTTGTGGGTTTAATGCCAACAATTGCCCAATAAGTTTTATGGATATGTTTATCTGCGAATAATTTATTTAATCGAGTCAATGCTTTTGAGGTTTTAGCAAAAACTACAATTCCGGTTGTTGGTCTATCTAGGCGATGTACAACACCTAAATACACACTTCCGGGTTTATTATATTTGTCTTTGATGTATTCTTTAACAACATCACTCAGGGGTTTGTCTCCTGTTTTATCACCTTGAACAATATCACCAACACGTTTATTTACAACAATAAGATGATTGTCTTCATAGAGAACCTGTAAGTTAGATTTATTGGATAATAATTTATTTTTCAAAAAATATTTGATTTAACTTCTGACTTCTGACTTCTGACTTCTGACTACTAATATTGCTCCGCATCCGACGGAAAATCGACTTGCTTAACATCAGTAACGTATTGTGATATTGCCTTTGTCATATCCTCATATAAATTCATATAACGTCGTAAAAACCTCGGATTAAATTCGTGAGTCATTCCAATCATATCATGAAGTACCAATACTTGACCATCAACACCATTTCCGGCACCAATCCCAATAATAGGAATGCTAACACTTTCGGCTACTCGTTTTGCTAATGCTGCTGGAATTTTTTCGAGAACGATACCAAAACAGCCTATTTTCTCTAACATTTTGGCATCCTCTAATAGTTGAATCGCTTCTTGTTCTTCTTTAGCTCTTACAGTATAAGTTCCAAATTTATAAATAGACTGAGGTGTTAATCCCAAATGTCCCATAACAGGAATTCCGGCATTTAATATGCGTTTAATTGAATCTTTAACTTCCTTTCCGCCTTCAAGTTTCACTGCATGTCCACCACTTTCTTTCATTATTCTTACTGCAGAACGTAGGGCCTCTTTAGGATCACTTTGATACGTTCCAAAAGGAAGATCTACGACAACTAAAGCACGGTTTACTGCACGAATCACAGAAGACGCATGATAAATCATTTCGTCTAGTGTTATAGGTAAGGTCGTTTCATGTCCTGCCATTACATTACTTGCCGAATCGCCAACTAAAATCACATCAATCCCGGCACCATCTACAATTTTTGCCATGGTATAATCGTAAGCAGTGAGCATAGATACTTTTTCGCCATTGCTTTTCATTTCAACAAGTGACTTGACAGTAACTCTTTTATATTCTTTTTTAGCTGTAGACATAATTCTATAATTTGAGCTGTAAAAATACTAAATATTGAAATAGTTTATGGTTCTGTTAAACTTTTCTTTAAAATCTTTTAAGATCAATGGATTAGGCTTATTTTAGTAAAAAAATCAACCATGACAAGACTAATACTTTTAGTTGTAATTTTAATTTCAACAACAACAATTAATGCTCAAAACGATGAAACCGCTAAGGTGAAAGCTGCGATAGATACTTTTTTTGAAGGATTTCATAAAGGCGACACCCTTTTAATGAAATCTGTGATGTATGGGAATTTTACCACACAAACGGCTTTTAAAAATAAAGAAGGACAGGATGTGTTAAGAACAGATGATGCTTCAAAACTAATTGCTGCGATAGCAAAAAGACCTGCCACTGATAAATGGGATGAGCGTTTAAAAGATTATATTATTAAAGTAGATGGCAATATGGCAAATGCCTGGACACCCTATGAATTCTGGTTTAATGGTAATTTTAGTCATTGTGGTGTGAATTCGTTTCAATTGTTTCATGACAATGGAAAATGGAAAATTATCTATTTAATAGATACGCGTCAGCGTTCTGGCTGTAATGAACAGAAGGAGTAAAATCAGTTAAGTTCCCAGTTAAAAAAAGTAATTATTTAAATGGAGTTTTATCTTGAGTAAAATATCTGAAGGATTATAGGTGACTAACAATCGGCTAGATTCACTCTAACGGCTAAGCCTCCTTCTGAGGTTTCCTTGTATTTGGTATTCATGTCTTTGGCGGTTTCCCACATCGTGTCTATAACTTTGTCTAGAGGTACTTTCGCATTTTTAGGGTCTGTCTCTAAAGCCAACTCTGTGGCGTTAATAGCTTTAATGGCACCCATAGAATTTCGTTCAATGCAAGGGACTTGGACTAAGCCACCAATAGGATCACAGGTTAATCCTAAGTGATGTTCCATGGCAATTTCGGCAGCAATCATAACTTGTTCCGGACTTCCACCAAGAAGTTCGCATAATCCAGCTGCTGCCATTGCAGAAGAAACACCAATCTCAGCCTGACAACCTCCCATAGCGGCAGAAATTGTTGCCCCTTTTTTAAATAGGCTTCCAATTTCTCCAGCAACGAGTAAAAATTGCTTGATCTCTTTAAAACCTGCCTTATGGTTTTCTATAACCAAATAATACATTAAAACTGCAGGTATTACACCAGCACTTCCATTAGTAGGAGCCGTTACAACTCGCCCTAAAGATGCATTTACTTCATTTACACTTAGTGCGAAGCAACTCACCCATTTCAGAATTTGACGAAATTTAACTTCAGTATGTCGAATAGTTTCGAGCCATTCTTGTGGATTATTATATGGAAGTTCTCCTTGTAATTTTTTGTGCATATCATAGGCGCGTCTTCTCACATTGAGTCCTCCGGGAAGAGTTCCTTCAGTATGACAACCAATATACATGCACTCTAACATGGTTTGCCAAACACGGCTAAATTCAAAATCTATTGCTTTTTCATTGCGTAAGGATTTTTCATTTTCTAAAACAATGTCAGAAATACGTTTGTTTTCACTAATACAATATGCCGAAAGTTCAGAAGCATTTGCAATAGGGAATGGAAATGTTTTATGTATTTCAATGTTTTCTTTGGCATGTATAAGCGCTTCTTTTACAACAAAGCCACCACCTATAGAGTAGAAGGTCGAAGGGTAATCTTTACCTGCTATGATTGCTGTAAACATCATTCCATTAGCATGAAATGGAAGAAATGTTCTGTCAAAAATAATATCAGTCTCCGGATTGAACTTGATATTCTTTTCGCCATTTAAATTTAGAATATGCTCAGATTGTATCGTGGTTATACGAGTGTTGATAGATGCTACAGGAATAGTTTCAGGGTCGGCTCCTGTGAGACCTAGCATTACAGCCAAATCTGTAGCATGTCCTTTTCCTGTAAGTGACAAAGAACCGTATAAATCTACTTTTATAGTTTCAACTTTATGGAATAGTTGAGCTTCTTTAAGTTCAATAATCCAACGCTCGGCAGCACGCCAAGGGCCTAAAGTATGTGAGCTTGAGGGGCCTATGCCAATTTTAAGCATGTCAAAAACAGAGATACATTCCATCTAACGCAATCGATTAAGTATTGGGCAAATATAAATGCTTTTGTAACAATATAAATGAATTGGTCTGCAAAGTTTAAACATAATTAATGACAGCTTGTCATATTTATTGCCATGGCACAATGATTGACTATACGAAGATGTATTTAAAAATGAAATTCAACAAATTAAGAATAAATAAAAGTTATGAGTAAAATTATTGGAATCGACTTAGGAACAACAAACTCATGTGTTTCGGTTATGGAAGGTAACGAGCCTGTTGTAATCCCAAACGCAGAAGGTAAGCGTACTACACCATCAGTAATTGCTTTTGTAGAAGGCGGTGAAATCAAAGTTGGTGACCCAGCAAAACGTCAAGCAGTAACAAACCCAACAAAAACGGTTTATTCTATTAAACGTTTTATGGGTAACAAGTTTTCTGAATCTAAAAAAGAAGCTGGCCGTGTACCATATAAGGTAGTAAAAGGAGATAACGACACTCCAAGAGTAGATATTGATGGGCGTTTATATACCCCTCAAGAATTATCGGCAATGGTACTTCAAAAAATGAAGAAAACGGCCGAAGACTATTTAGGTCAAGATGTTTCAGAAGCAGTAATTACTGTGCCAGCATATTTTAATGATGCTCAACGTCAAGCCACTAAAGAAGCTGGTGAGATTGCAGGATTAAAAGTTCGTCGTATTATCAACGAACCAACAGCTGCAGCTTTAGCTTATGGGATGGACAAAAAAGGAACTGACCAAAAAATTGTAGTATTTGATTTTGGTGGAGGAACACATGATGTATCTATCCTTGAATTAGGAGATGGTGTCTTTGAAGTATTATCTACAGATGGTGATACACATTTAGGTGGTGATGATGTTGATGAAAAAATTATCAACTGGTTAGCAGATGAGTTTAAAGCTGAAGAGAGTATGGATTTACGTAAAGATCCAATGTCTTTACAACGTCTAAAAGAAGCTGCTGAAAAAGCTAAGATTGAATTGTCATCTTCTGCACAAACAGAGATTAATTTACCATATATTACGGCTACAGCTAGCGGACCAAAACACTTGGTACGCACGCTAACTAAAGCAAAATTTGAACAATTAATTAACGATTTAGTAAAACGTACTATTGAGCCATGTGCTTCTGCATTAAAAGCTGCAGGATTATCAAAAGGCGATATAGATGAAGTTATTTTAGTAGGTGGTTCTACACGTATTCCAGCAGTACAAGAAGCTGTTGAAAAATTCTTTGGAAAAGCACCTAGTAAAGGTGTTAATCCTGATGAAGTAGTATCTCTAGGAGCAGGAATACAAGGTGGAGTATTATCAGGAGATGTAAAAGATGTATTGTTATTAGATGTTACACCTTTATCATTAGGTATTGAAACTATGGGTAATGTAATGACTAAACTTATAGACGCTAATACAACCATCCCAACAAAGAAATCGCAAGTATTCTCAACAGCTGCGGATAATCAACCTTCTGTAGAAATTCATGTACTACAAGGTGAACGTGCAATGGCTGCAGATAACAACACTATTGGTCGTTTTCACTTAGACGGTATTCCACCAGCAAAAAGAGGAACTCCACAAATTGAAGTGACTTTTGATATTGATGCTAATGGAATTATTCATGTAACCGCTGGAGATAAAGCAACTGGAAAAACTCAAGATATTCGTATTGAAGCGTCTTCAGGATTAACAGATGCAGAAATTGAAAAAATGAAGCAAGATGCTGAAGCTAATGCAGAAGCAGATGCTATAGCAAAAGAAACTGCTGAGAAATTGAATAGCGCCGATGCCATGATTTTCCAAACAGAAAGTCAATTGAAGGAATTTGGCGAGAAATTATCTGATGATAAAAAACAACCAATTGAAGAAGCATTAGAAGAACTTAAAAAAGCTTACGAGACTAAGGATATTGCTATTATAGATCCTGCTTTAGAGAAAATTAATGAAGCTTGGAAAGTTGCTAGTGAAGAAATGTACAAGGCACAAGCTGATGCTCAACAAGGAGGAGAAGCTGGTCCAGAAACAGGTCAGGAAGGACAAGCTGGTGCAGACGAAAGTAGCGATGTTGAAGATGTTGACTTCGAAGAGGTAAAATAATTTGTCATTAATGAGACCCATGCTGAGCATGGTCGAAATTAGACTAGATTTTATAATATAACATAGATTATTTTAACATTGAAAAAGCGTAATCAGAAATGGTTACGCTTTTTTTGCTTGCATATATATCGTCTACTTGCGATTTTGACTTGTTAATTCAATAATTTGTTATGCGCGCATAATATTTATTATATTTGTATAAACTTATGAAATGACAATGCTTACAAATCTATTACATATAAAATATCCAGTGATTCAGGCTCCAATGTTTTTGGTATCCAATACAGCAATGGTTATTGAAGCAATGAAAGGTGGCATCGCAGGATGTATTCCTGCCTTAAATTATAGAACTCTCGAAGAATTACGAGCAGCGATTCAAGAATTAAAAGCCGCAAAGGTTGAAGGAGGCTCTTTTGGATTTAATTTAATTGTCAATAAATCGAATTTAAAGTATAAAGCCCAGTTAGAGGTTTTATGTGAAGAGGGTTGTGATTTTATCATTACCTCTTTAGGAAGCCCGGAAGAAACTATTAAACAAGCCCATAAAGTAGGAATTAAAGTATTTTGTGATGTTGTTGATCTAAAGTTTGCTCAAAAAGTTGAAGGATTAGGTGGAGATGCTATCATTGCTGTAAATGATCAAGCTGGTGGACATCGCGGAAACTCAACCCCAGAAGTCTTAATTAAAGAATTGGTTGCTAATTGTAATATTCCAATAATCTCAGCAGGCGGTGTTGGTTGTAAGGCTGATATTGATGCAATGTTGAATTATGGTGCTGCAGGTGTTTCTGTTGGGAGTCCGTTTATTGCTGCAACAGAAGCTAATGTTACACAAGAATACAAACAGGCTTGTGTCGACTATGGAGCTGATGATATTATTATGACTGAACGTATTTCTGGGACTCCTTGTACCGTCATTAACACCCCTTATGTTCAAAAAATAGGGACTAAGCAAACCTGGATAGAATCGGTTTTAAATAAAAATAAAAAACTTAAAAAATGGGTTAAAATGATTCGTTTTTCGATAGGCATGAATGCTACAAAAAATGCGGCAACAAAAGCGACCTATAAAACAGTTTGGGTGGCAGGACCAAGTATTGAATATACTACAAAAATTTCAACCACTAAGGAGATTGTAGAACGTCTGGTAAAATAATATTTTAAGTGTAACTTTGGATTCGATTTTAAGCACACTTTTAATGAAGATCAAAACTCACGAACAACTTAGAGAATTATATGGCTACCCTAGAGGGAGAGCGAAAGATAAGCTGCTAGCATCATTGGATAAGCACGCGGTTAATTTCATAGAAAATTCACCATTTCTAACACTTTCATCTGTTAGTAAAGCTGGAAAAATGGATGTTTCTCCTAGAGGAGGAGTCGCAGGTTTTGTAAAGGTACTCGATGCCGTTACTATTGTAATTCCTGATTCTAAAGGAAATAACCGACTGGATAGTTTTGTTAATATTGTTGAAACCGAAAGTATTGGGACATTATTCTTAATTCCTGGAATTAACGAAACCTTACGCATAAATGGGACTGCTTATATTTCTACAGATTACGAGCATTTAAATTTATTTAATTCTGAAAATAATCCACCCAAAGCCTGTATTGTCATAAAAATTGAAGAAGTGTTTTTGCATTGTGCAAAGGCTTTAATGCGTTCTAAATTATGGCTTGAAGACACTAAGATTGAGCGTACTGATTTTCCAACCATGGGAGAAATGTTAAAAGATCAATTGGGAGGAAATGGAATTATAGAAACTCAGGTTGAGATGGAACAGCGTTACCAAAAAGATTTATAACGATATCAGTTATACTTGTTAGACAAGTGTTTTGATAGATAAATTGTATCGAGAACTCCTATTGTTAGATTTCTCGATACAATTTCAGTGTTGAAATCACTGGCCTATATGAATAGGTTTGAAGTGACTTTTTAGAGCATTCTATTTTAGTGGCAAATAAAATTCCGTTTTTAGTTTGTGTTCTTCGACACGTTCAGGATTACTAATATATTTTTCTCTAACAGGTTCATCGCGTAATTCGTAATCATTATTTAGTAACCAGTCGTTGAATATATAGTTGTATACTTCTGGAAAGTTTGAGTAACTCCCTTGATATAAGAAAGTTGCAAATTTGCCTCCCTTAAGTGTTTTTACTCCAATTTCACCTGAAGGATTGGCCTTTTTATGAATAACCAAACAGGCATCATAGCGTATTTTATCATCTTCGGTAATATTGGGATCATCATGTGGTAATCCAAGATGTTCTATACCAGCTGTAAATAGCTTTTGTGCTTTTACTTCTCCCCATAACTTTACCCAGGCACTTCCATAATCTAAGGTATTGTATGCCCCTTGCATTCGGTAATACAGGCATTGTTTATCGTCTACATCAATAATTTTTGGTTTTTTAATATTTAATGTGGTTTCCATTGTTTGCATTGTTTTGATTGTATAAAATTTGTCCTTGCGATACCCTATAGGTGAAATACCAAAATGATTCTTAAAAGCTTTTGATAATGATGAAGGTGTTTCATACCCAACATTATAAGCAATGTCTTCTATACCTAAAGCGGTATAGCGAATCATTTTTGCAGCCGTTTCCACGCGCGTTCTGGAAATGTAAGCTCCAATGGGCTCTCCTAATAAGGCTCTACTAATACGATGAAAATGAAATGGCGAAAAATGTGAGATCTCTGCCAGCGTTTTGATGTCAATTTTGCTATCCAAATTATGGTGAATGTATTCGATAATATGGTTTAGCTTTTGCTCATAAAAGGCTTTGTTGCTTTGTTTCGCTGTCATTGTCATTGTATTGATAGGTCAAATGTATACTGAAATGAAGATACAAACTTTTCCAATCTTGCGAAGTTTATTTTTATTTATTGAGCAACTTTGAGTTATTGTCATTTCGGAGGGGTATGCTAATGAAAAAACACAGAAAGTGATACACATAAATTATTAGGTTTAATTAATTGAATATTTGGTTTCTTCCAGTTGTAAAAATTATTTCGAAATAAGTATATTTGATTATTATATAATGCCATGAAAACAAGCGACCCACCAATTATAATTACTCATTTATTTGATAGAACCGTTGATGAGGTATGGGCCGCCATTACCCGGCAGGATCAATTAGTACAATGGTTTTTTGAGGAAATACCAGATTTTAAGGCCGAGGTTGGATTTATAACTCAGTTTAATATAAAAGCACCAAGTAGAGATTTTATGCATTTATGGGAAATTACAGAAATGATCCCACAAAAACGCATTGTAACCAATTGGAAATATGAAGGCTTTAAAGGAGATTCGTTTGTGATTTTTGAATTGGAAGAAGTTGCTAATCAAACTCAATTGACACTAACAACTAAAGTTGTTGAAGATTTTGATGATGCCATACCAGAGTTTAGATATGAAAGCGGATTGGCTGGCTGGAATTATTTTATTAAAGAACGACTTCATTCTTATTTAAATAAACATTAATTTCGATAAATAATTAGAATATAACCGATGAAATTTAAAAACTTAATTTGCTTAGTTATTATCATAACTTTGTTTTCGTGCAATTCACAAGTAGCAAAGGAAGAAATTCCACAAGAGCCTAAAAATGTCATATTACTAATTGGAGACGGAACAGGATTATCCCAAATTTCTTCAGCATTCTTTTTTAAAGAAACCGATCCAAATTATGCTCGTTTTAAACAGATAGGGCTTATTAATACTTCTTCTTCTCGTGAGGATATCACCGATTCTGCAGCAGGTGCAACAGCTTTTGCTTCTGGAATTAAAACTTATAATGGGGCAATTGGTGTAGCTGACGATTCTACTCATGTCCCAACATTAATAGAAATAGCTGCTAAACAAAATATTAAAACTGGATTAATTTCTACATCTTCCATTACACATGCAACTCCTGCTAGTTTTTATGCACATACTATAAGTAGAGGTTTGCAAGAAGAAATTGCGGCATACATGGTGACTTCTAATGTTGATTTTGTCGCTGGTGGTGGAACAAAGTTTTTTAATAACCGTAAAGATGGTAGAAACCTTTTAACTGAATTGGAAGCGAAAGCATATACTATTGATACGACTGCTTTAGGTAACTTTGCTAGTATTCAGGAGTATTCAAAAGTGGCCTATTTTCTTGCGGAAAATCACATGCAACCGGTGGCGAAAGGACGTGGTGATTTTTTACCTAAAGCGACTGAATTGGGCATTCAATATTTAAATGCAAGAGCAAAAGAAAATTCATCTTCATTTTTTATGATGGTAGAAGGCTCTCAAGTAGATTGGGGAGGGCATGCTAATGATGCCGACTACCTTATTTCAGAATTGATAGATTTTGATGATGCCATTGGCAAAGCCTTGGATTTTGCCGAAAAGGATGGTAATACATTGGTTATTGTAACTGCCGATCATGAAACTGGAGGATTTACATTAGCCTCTACTCCAAAAACAAATGCTGAAGGTAAATCATATAGCGATTACAACGAGATCACAGGATCGTTTTCAACTGGAGGACATTCGGCAACATTAATCCCGGTATTTGCTTATGGTCCTGGAGCAGAAGCGTTTTCAGGAGTGTATGAAAATAATGAGATTTTCCATAAAATATTAGAACTTACCAATTGGGATAAAGAAAAATAGTAGTGTCATTGAAAATTGCAATTATTTAGATTTTGGATGCCCCGATGGTAATTTGATCAAAGTAATGTGAAATGATAGAGCTATTATTTTTTTCTGGAAAACATTGCGGCATATGTCAGGCACTTAAACCCAAGCTGCTTGATGAAGTGACATCAAAATTTTCCAACATAGCTGTGCAGGTTATTGATACGAGTAATCAATTGGAATTCGCAGCCCAACATTTGGTGTTTACCCTTCCAGTGGTAATTATTTTAATGGATCATAAAGAACAGTATCGCTTTGTCAGAAGTTTTTCGGTGTTTGAAGTCACGGATAAATTAGAGCGCCTGATACAATTGCAAAGTAGTTAGAAAATTATTGTATTGTCATTGCAAAACCTTTGCTAAAAATTTACAAATACAGCCTGTTTAATTTCTGGCCATTCTTCTTTTAAGATACCATAACAACAGGTAGAGCGTTTAAAACCATCGAGCATCAAGGTGTCTTTGCGTAAAATACCTTCAAGTGTCGCATTTAATTTTTCAACCGCTTTTCTAGAGGCCGTATTGCGCTCATCAATACGAAATTCTACCTTATCAAATTCTAATGCTTCAAAGGCATATTGTAGCATTAAAAATTTCATATGGGTATTGAGTCCAGTCCCTTGAAACTCTTTCCCAATCCAGGTCCAACCAATATGTAACACCTTATTAGGTACATTTATGTATCCATAACGCGTACTTCCAGCATAGCTTTGTGTCCGTTTATCATATATAATAAATGGAATTGTTGTTTTGTGGTAATAGCCATCTACCGCGGTTTGAACATATGTTTTTAATTTTTCCAAGGTATTAATATCACTTGGGGAGTACTGTATTAACTCTTCTTGCTTGGCAATATCCAGTAAATACTCACAATTGCTAAGATCTAAAAGCGAGAGTTTTACGAAATCGTTTTCTAAAGTTGGTGCTGTCATAGTTTTGTCATTCCTGCCCATGCAGGAATTTTATTAATTGAAACTTATATAGTGAATTCTTGTCTCACTTCGACCAGGTTGATCACAAATCACAAGAATGACAATTATTACACTAAACTGTTTATTAAATCAACATTGACAATATGAGTACCATCAAAGGGAATAATGTGTGGCTGATCTCCAAATAATTCTTTGATACGATTCGTTTCATAAACAATACGCTCCTTATTGAGGTATTCATCTTGTGTACCATAAATTAACGAAATCTTCGCATTTAAAAAAGTAAAATCGTTTTCAACCAATTCTTTTGGAATCCCACCCGACATTAAAACCAATTGACTACATTGTAATTGACGTTTTGCAAGGTAGCGCATAGCTACGGATACCCCTTGAGAATACCCCAAAATGATTAGATTAACATCATCAGTCAATTGTTCTGCTTCAAAAACAGCATCAAAATATTGCATTACATTTTCAGTTTCAGCTTGCGTATACTCTTTTGTCAACCAACTCGCACCAACATGTTTAAAGCCAGGTTTAATGTAATATTTACTTTGGGCTTGTGGTGCAATAATATAATTCTCTTCAGGATTCAACGCTTTGAAATACTTTAGAAAATAACGACTTAAATACCCCATGCCGTGACACACAAACCAAACGTTTTTTGTTTGCTCATTAAGGGTGTTTAATATAGAATATGAATTAGTAATGCGATATGATATTTCTTTTTCTGTTGAATTCATTTTTAATCTTGGTTTCTGTACATTTACAAATCTAAATCAAAGGTATGCAATTTACTAAAGAAGATATATTAGCACGAGCAAATGCGGCGAGTAAGAATACGTTAATGGAGACGCTAGAGATTGAAATATGTGACGTTGGCGATGATTTTTTGGTTGCTAAAATGCCTGTGAATTCTAGAGTACATCAGCCTGATGGCGTATTACATGGCGGTGCTACAGCTGCTTTAGCAGAAAGTGTTGGGAGTTTTGCAGCTCATATTTTTATAGATCCAGAAAAATATTTTGTACGTGGTATTGAAGTCACAGCCAATCATATTAAAAGTGTCACATCGGGAATTATTTATGCAAGAGCTACATTTATTCATAAAGGAAGAACAACACAGCTTTTTGATATAAAAATCACCGATGAAAATGACCGATTGATATCATCCTGTAAGTTGTCAACCATTTCACTACCTAAATCCAAATAGAGTAAATGACCTCTAAAGATTTTTTTAATAACATTATAGAACATTACGAGAAAGAATTACCTTTTGTAGCTTACAGTATGCCTAATACATTTGAGATTAATGCTGTTTTACAAAAGGATAATACCTTATATAAAATAGAGAATTTTGAAGAAAGCGGCTTTGTGTTTTCTCCTTTTGACATTAGAAAAGACGCCATTATAATTCCATATAGTAAGTCTAGAAAATTGTTAACACTAGATGATGTTATTGTTGAAAAGCCGGAAGTTATAGATTCTGAAATTATAAATAATAAGGCGCAACATATAGCCTTGGTTTCTAAAGGGATTAATACAATTAATGAAACTAATTTAGAAAAAGTAGTACTTTCCAGAACAGAAACCGTACACCTGTCAAAATCAAACCCTATAGCATCATTTAAGCGATTATTAAACACCCATAATTCAGCATTTGTTTATTGTTGGTATCACCCAAATGTTGGTTTATGGTTAGGAGCTACTCCAGAGACTTTGCTTAATGTTGAGCGAAATAGATTTTCGACTATGGCGTTGGCAGGAACACAGGATTATAAGGGGACCCTTGAAGTTGAATGGAATGATAAAGAAAAAGATGAACAAAATTTTGTTACCGACTATGTTAAGGATGTTTTAAATCCATTCGTTGAAAATATTGAATTTTCTGAAACAAAAACGGTTAAAGCCGGGGAATTACTTCATTTAAGAACGGATATACAGGGGCAGTTAAAGACGGGGACAAATAGTATGCAAAAGTTAATTCTTACGATGCATCCCACACCTGCGGTTTGTGGTTTTCCTAAGCGGGAGGCCATGCAATTTATATTTGATAATGAAGATTATAATCGCGAATTTTATACGGGTTTTTTAGGAGAGCTTAATAAAGAAACAAAAATACAACCGCGTTCGGGAAGACGAAATATTGAAAATAGAGCTTATGGTTATCAAAAGCGATCAACACATCTGTTTGTGAATTTACGCTGTATGAAATTGCAAGATTCCAAAGCCGTATTATTTGTTGGAGGAGGAATTACTAAAGACTCGAACTCAGAGGATGAATGGAATGAAACAATTAATAAAACCAATACAATAAAAAGCGTTATCGTTTTTTAAAGCGCTACAAATTGAATAACTTTGGACATTCAATGAAACTACCAAAAAACCGACTTGCTCAATCCCTAATCCAGCTATGTAAGGCTAAAGGCATTAAGGATATTGTTATTTCTCCTGGCAGCAGAAGTGCCCCATTAACCATTGGCTTTACAAATCATTCTTATTTTAATTGTTATAGTATTGTAGATGAACGTTGTGCTGGTTTTTTTGCTTTAGGAATTGCACAACAATTAGAGAGGCCAGTGGCATTAGTATGTACATCAGGGAGTGCTTTGCTTAACTATTATCCAGCTATTGCCGAAGCTTTTTATAGTGATATTCCATTAGTGGTGTTATCGGCAGATCGCCCTGCGCATTTAATTGGTATTGGAGATGGACAAACTATAAATCAGGATAATGTTTTTGCAAATCATATTTTGCATGCTACAAATTTGACTGATGATGAACATCAAATCAATGAGAGCAGGATAAATTTAACTTTGAATATTGCAAAAGCACAACGCGGCCCAGTGCATATAAACATTCCGTTTAATGAACCTTTATATGATATGGTGGATGTGTTTTCAGAATTCCCTGAGTCATCTTACAACCATGATATCAAAAAACAGGAGCTTTTAGATTCCTTTCGAACGACTTGGAACAGATCTCAAAAAAAGATGGTTCTTGTAGGGGTGAATTCACCAAATAAAGTTGAACAAAAATATTTAGACTTACTGGCAAATGACGATAGTGTCATTGTATTTACCGAGACCACTTCAAATTTGCATCACGATAATTTTTTTCCAAGTATTGATAAAATTATTGCGCCTTTAAATGAAACCGATCTTAAAGAGCTACAACCGGATATTCTATTGACTTTTGGAGGCCTTATCGTTTCAAAAAAAGTAAAAGCCTTTTTGAGAAATTATCAACCCAAGGAGCATTGGCACATCGATACTAAAAAAGCTAATGATACATTTTTCTGTTTGAGCAAACATTTTAAACAATCAGTAAATAGTTTTTTTGAATTATTTTTTAATAATGTTACTTCAGCCCAAAGCAATTATCAAAAACAATGGCAAATTGTAAAGCGTGATAGAAGCATTAAGCATGATATCTATTTGGGAACAATAGCATATTCAGATTTAAACGTTTTTGATGCTGTTTTAAAATCAATTCCTAACGATAGCATATTACAATTGGGGAATAGTTCAACAGTTCGATATGCACAGTTGTTTGATTTGAATAAAACGCTACAAGTCTATTGTAATAGGGGAACTAGTGGCATTGATGGGAGTACGTCAACAGCTGTTGGTGCATCAACTACAAGTAAAAAAAGCACAAGCTTTATTACTGGAGATTTAAGTTTTTTTTACGATAGTAATGCCTTATGGAATAATTATATTCCTAATAACTTCAGAATTATTTTAATCAATAATGAAGGAGGAGGTATTTTTAGAATCCTACCTGGGCATAAGAATACAGACAATTTTGACACCTTTTTTGAAACAAAACACCAATTAACAGCAACACAGCTATGTAGCATGCATGGTTTTGAATATACAACTGCTAAAAACAGTTCTGAATTAAGTGATGAGATGAAATCGTTTTATGATTCCAGTGAACATCCTAAACTTCTTGAGGTTTTTACACCGAGACAAATTAATGACACTGTATTGCTTAATTACTTTAAAAATATTAAATAGTAATGGCATGATGTGACTTTATAATAATATATGTGTCATAAAAAGAGTAGTCTAATTATTTTATTTCAATCTAATATTAAACAATATGAACCAAAGAGATGAACTTATCTTAAAATATGCAGCAGATTTAAAAGACAAATGTGGTGTAACTCCTAATATGGATTTATTGAAGAAAGTTACTATAGCCTGTGGCCCATCTATTTATAATGCTGATTCATCAACAGTCTCAAGTAGTGATGCCTCTGAAATTGCAAGAGTGAAAAATAATTTTTTAATTAAAAAGTTAGGATTAAAAGATGTTCCAGATTTAAATATTGGCATCGATAATATTATGGATCAATATGGAAGAACGAATAGAAAGAAATATAGAGCCGTAGTATATTATTTATTAACGAAGCATTTTGGAAAAGAATCAGCTTATTAATGGCATAAAACACTATTAAAGAGATTCAATTTTTCGGATGTTTTTTTTAGGAATAGTCAAGTGTCCTTCACACTACTTTATCATTGTAAATATTGACCAGAAAAACATATACAGATAAGGTCTAAGTTAATTGGTTTCAATTTTTTATTATCCTTACATTTGCACCATGATACACATTGGAGAATACAATACTTTATCAATTATTAGAGAAAAGGATCCCGGATTATTTTTAAGTGACGAAGACAATAATGAAGTGTTACTTCCAAATAGATATGTTCCAGAAGAGTTTAAAATTTGGGACAAGTTGGAGGTCTTTGTTTATCTTGATAATGATGAACGCTTGGTAGCTGTTACCGATGCGCCCTATATAACTCGCGGCGAATTTGCAGTACTGCGCTGTAATGAAGTGACAACTCATGGTGCGTTTTTAGACTGGGGACTGGTAAAAGAACTGTTTTGTCCATTTAAAGAACAAGCCTTTAAAATGAAAAAGGGAGGCTGGTATTTGGTACATTGCTATTTAGATGAAGAAACCAGTAGATTAGTTGCATCTAGTAAAACCAATCATTTTTTAGACAACAAAGAGCTTACAGTAGCTCAGTTTGATACTGTAGATTTAATTGTGTCTCACCCTTCAGATATAGGGATGAATGTTATTGTGAACAATCAGCACTTAGGATTAATATTTAAAGATGAAATCTTCAAAGACCTTAGTGTTGGAGATAAAATGAAGGGCATTGTTAAAAAAATCCGACCTGATAATAAATTAGATATTTCCTTAGGACAAATTGGTTATAGAAATATTGAACCAAATGCTGAAGCAATTATGCATGAACTTCATGATAACAGTGGGTTTTTAAACTTAACAGATAAATCAACACCAGAAGACATTAAAGACGTCTTACAAATGAGTAAGAAGAGCTTTAAAAAGGCTATTGGCACATTGTATAAACAACGGTTAATCTCTATTGATAAAGATGGTTTACGACTATTGTAGTATCTAATTACGACTTGTATTATTTTTCTTAAGCGCGTATTCTAATTCATTTTATATACTGCAATCCGTTTTTAATATCTAAAAAAAACACTGGCCTTTAAGCTGAAGTGTGCGCTTTTCAAACCCGAAATTTTTTACACCTATTTCAGAATATATAATCACAGCATTGGTTACTAACACACCAAATTTATGTGCTATTGGAATAGCTCAAAAAAATTGACCGAGTAGGAATTTATACAATAACTTATAAGCCAATAGGGTGTATCTACATATAAATGGTTATCGATAAGAGTCATGGTTTTCACCAAATCATTTTTTTCTATAATGATCCCTTCGTGAGCCTCTACGATTAGAAAGTTATCAAAAAATATAAATTATCAGTATTTAAATTGCAAACATAATTAGCCTTACTGGCTAAAAGTGGGCGCAATGGTAAGTTTTGGGATTTAAAAATATTTGATAATGTTAAGAATTATATTAATAACAATGAAGATAAAATTGAATAATAGTATTTTTTAATATGTATTTTTACATCTTTAAATTTTAAGAAAGTATGAGTTCTATGAATTGGATTACCGCCAAAGAATATGAGGATATTACTTATAAAAAATGCAACGGTGTTGCACGTATAGCATTTAATAGACCTAATGTTAGAAATGCATTTAGACCAAAAACGACTAAGGAGTTATATGATGCCTTCTATGATGCCCAAGAAGACACCTCTATTGGAGTTGTATTATTGAGTGCAGAAGGACCGTCTACTAAGGATGGCATTTATTCTTTTTGTAGTGGAGGAGATCAAAAAGCAAGAGGACAACAAGGTTATGTTGGTGAAGATGGATATCATCGATTAAATATTCTTGAGGTGCAACGACTTATTCGATTTATGCCAAAAGCGGTAATCGCTGTTGTTCCAGGTTGGGCCGTTGGTGGCGGACACAGTTTACATGTAGTTTGCGATTTAACGTTAGCGAGTGAGGAGCACGCAATTTTTAAACAAACGGATGCTGATGTTACTAGTTTTGATGGGGGGTATGGATCGGCATATTTGGCAAAAATGGTAGGACAGAAAAAAGCTAGAGAAATATTTTTCTTGGGTCGAAACTATTCCGCACAAGAAGCGTATGAGATGGGAATGGTAAATGCTGTGATTCCTCATGATGAATTAGAAGAGACTGCTTATGAATGGGCACAAGAGATTTTAGCAAAATCACCAACCTCTATTAAAATGTTGAAATTTGCTATGAATTTAACTGATGATGGGATGGTAGGACAGCAAGTTTTTGCTGGGGAAGCTACCCGTTTGGCATATATGACTGACGAAGCTAAAGAGGGACGTGATGCCTTTTTGGAAAAACGTAAACCTAACTTTGATAAAAAATGGATTCCATGATGGATATAATTCTAAGCAATACAAGATATGAATAACATAAAGCCTTGGATATCTGCCCTTAGATTGAGGACTTTACCTCTTTCTGTTTCAGGAGTTGTTGTAGGAAGCTGTTTGGCTTATTACAATGGTTTTTTTGATATTTTAATTTTTGTGTTTGCTATTTTAGCAACCATAAGTTTACAAATATTATCTAATCTCGCTAATGATTATGGTGATGGAATTAAAGGAACAGACAACGAAAATAGGATAGGGCCAGAACGTGCTATACAAAGCGGAAAGATAACTCCGAATGAAATGTTTATGGCAATAAGAATTAATATTCTCATTGTTATTTTTATTGTGTTCTTGCTTATTCTTAGTGCCTTTGGAACTCAGCATTTTTTGTATTCTTTATTGTATTTTTTTCTGGGTTTAATATGTGTGTTCGCAGCAATAAAATATACCGTTGGAGAAACAGCATATGGGTATAGAGCATTAGGAGATATTATGGTGTTCTTATTCTTTGGACTGCTAAGTGTTATAGGGTCATATTTCCTATATACTAGGCAATTAGATCATCTATTGATTCTTCCGGCCTGTACCATAGGACTATTGAGTACAGGAGTGTTAAACCTGAACAATATCAGGGATATAGAATCCGATAAGGCGTCTAATAAAATTACTTTGGCTGTAAAATTAGGGTTTAAACGCGCTAAGAGATACCATGCATTTTTGATAATTTCGGCATTAGTGCTGTCTTTATTGTTTGGTGTTTTGTATTATAGAGCCCCAATAAATTTTATATTTCTTATCATGTATATACCATTGATAAAACATTTAACTACCGTTTTGAAAACGACAGATGCAAAGTTATTGGATCCACAACTTAAGGTATTGGCATTATCTACTTTTGGACTTTCACTTTTATTAGGATTTGGATATATCTTTAATGTTTTATAATCAGGTTTTTTGTATTTTCAATTGCAAATAAATTTTTACAATGAAGATTTCTTTTCTTGGCCATGCAAGCCTTAAAATTCAAATTGGAAATATCACCTTACTAGTTGATCCATTTATTTCTGGAAACCCTAAAGCGTCTCATATTGATGTAGATACATTAAACGCTGATTATATTTTAATAACACATGCGCATCAAGATCACATTTTAGATGTCGAACAGATTGCGAAACGAACAGGAGCAATCATAATCTCCAATTACGAAATTGTATCCCATTTCCAAACATTGGACATTCAGGGACATCCCATGAATCATGGCGGGAATTGGGAATTTGACTTTGGCCGCATAAAATATGTAAACGCCATCCATACCTCCTCATTCCCAGATGGAAGTTATGGTGGTCAACCTGGTGGGTTTGTAATTGAAGGGGAACACAAAAACATTTATATAGCAGGAGATACGGCACTGACATACGATATGAAACTCATACCTGTGAGCACCAAATTAGATTTGGCCATTTTACCAATAGGAGACAATTTCACTATGGGAATTGATGATGCTATAATTGCTGCAGATTTTGTAGAATGTGATAAAATATTGGGCTATCATTTTGATACTTTTGGGTATATTGAAATAAATCATGATGAAGCTAAACGTAAGTTTTTTGAGAATGGTAAGGATTTAATGCTCTTAGAAATTGGAGAATCTATTGAACTTTAAATGAAAGCATACTACCATAAATATATTTTAGATTTTAAAAGACCTGGAGGCACTTCGCGAGGGGTGTTAACACAAAAAGAAACCTGGTTTATAGTTATAGATGATGGGGAAAAGCAAGGCATAGGTGAATGTGGTGTTTTAAAAGGGCTGAGCATAGATGACCGGCCAAATTATGAGCAAAAATTAAAATGGGTTTGCAATAACATACATTTAGATTTAAATGATTTATTAAATAAACTTATTGAATTCCCCTCAATTCAGTTTGGAGTTGAAATGGCATTAATGTCACTTAAAAGTTATAATAAATTCGATTTATTTCCATCCAAGTTTACACAAGGGGAAGACGTTATTCCAATCAATGGTCTCGTATGGATGGGGGATAAGCATTTTATGAAGCAACAAATTAAAGAAAAGCTTAATCAAGGCTTTAGTTGCATTAAAATGAAAATTGGAGCTATAGACTTTGAAACCGAATTGGAGCTTTTAAAATCAATTAGAAACGAGTTCTCAGTTAATGATGTAGAGCTTAGAGTTGATGCCAATGGTGCATTTTCACCAGAAGATGCTTTGGAGAAGTTGAAATTATTATCAGAACTCAATTTACACTCTATAGAACAGCCAATTAAAGTCAAGCAATTTGAAGCAATGGCACAACTCTGTAAGTCATCGCCACTAGACATTGCCTTAGATGAAGAATTAATTGGAATTTTTGATGTAACGAAAAGGATAGAATTGCTACAAATTATAAATCCGCAATACATAATTTTAAAACCGAGTTTAGTTGGTGGTTTTAAGGAAAGTAGTGAGTGGATTCGAATGGCAGAAAATCAAAACATTAAATGGTGGATTACCAGTGCTTTAGAGAGTAATGTTGGCTTGAGTGCAATCGCACAATGGACTTATTCATTAAGCAATTTTATGCCACAGGGGCTGGGGACAGGGAGTTTATATAAAAATAATTTTCCATCACCATTACAAGTAGAAAATGGTACATTGCGATACGAATCGAAACAAGGGTGGAACCTAAATCAAATAGAACTATGAACTATATTCAACAAGCTTTTAAAGGAGATAATAAAGTTTGGATGTTTGTTATAACAACATTTTTAGTAGCTGGTATATTTATTGCAAACTTAATTTTCTTTTTGTTTTTTGGAGATGGCATTGATATTATTGAAGAACAGAATAAATTATTGGAAATTATTCCAAGTAAAAATTTCTGGTTGGCTGTAAATTTACTGCCTTTTGCTTTTCTATTGGGCTTGCTTTTTTTACTTGTAAAGTATTTGCACCAAAGAAGTATCTTATCTCTTTCTACGGCAAGACCCAAGATAGACTGGCGTAGAGTAGGTTTTTCATTTACTTTAATAGTTATAATTACAATTGTGACATTTGGGATTGGCTATGCACTAGACCCTTCTTTAATTGAATTGCAATTTGACCCCCTTAAGTTTGCTATTTTATTTGTTGTAAGTCTAGTTTTGTTTCCGCTTCAAATTGGATTAGAAGAATATTTATTCAGAGGATATTTGATGCAGCATATAGGCGCATTCGCAAAAAACAGATGGATGCCATTAATAATTACATCAGTGATGTTTGGTGTGTTTCATGGTGCAAATCCTGAGGTAGCAGAAATGGGCTGGGTAGTCATGATATTTTACATTGGAACTGGATTTCTTTTAGGGATTATGACATTAATGGATGACGGATTAGAATTAGCTTTGGGATTCCATTTTGGTAATAATTTGCTTGCAGCGATACTTGTTACATCAAATTGGTCTGCATTGCAAACGGATGCGATTTTTATTTATACTGCCGAAGAAGCATCAAGCTCTTTAGGAGAAATTATCATGCCTGTATTTATTATCTATCCTATTATCTTACTCATCCTTGCATATAAATATAAATGGAATGATTGGAAAGGGAAATTGTTTGGAACTATTGAAATCCCTGCAAAAGATAATTAGAGCATATTAAAAAAGCCTCTCAGTTGAGAAGCTCTATTAATAGAAAAGAAGTCCTCTAGGCATTTCCTTGAAGATAGTTTGTCTTTTAAGTAATTTATTTACTCGATGGCTTTTATTAAAATTGAGGCCTTATTAAAGTCGGAAGCCGCATTAATCACAGACCTGAATTCTTCGTAACGATTCAAATCAAATTCATTTGTTTTATAAAATTCCTGAATTGTAATCACTAGCTTATTTCCATCCAAACTATAATTGGATTCAAATTTGCAAGCCTTTTGACCGGTAACTGAAATATAGCTTTCATTAATCTTTAAAGCTTCAAGGCCTTCGGTGGTGTAGCCTTCAGGAATAGTAACAGTAATTGTATAATCGTATTGATTTGGATAAGTCATTTCAATAGGGTTTATACGCTCATTTTCTTGATAGAGTTCACTTTGAGTACCAATAACTTTACCAATTTGCAAAATATAACTATCGCCAGCTTCTTCTAGTATAGATTCCGAAGAAATTGTAGACTTTACAATAAAGGGTAAATTGTATTCAGTATTGTTAATTTCAGTATTTTCCATTTCCATATTCAATTGAATCTTATCTTCTATACCCGAACCCGTTAAGTAATCTTCAAATTCTTTTACATTGAGTTCAGGGTAAAGATTCATAACCATTCTATTGGTTGTAGACCAATGTCCGGTATATTCTTGATATTGTTTTAGCGTTACACTTTCAATGTCGTCATCAAAACTGATGTCAGTAATTCTTTTAATTCGACTATAGTCCTCATCAGATTGTATGATTTTACTAAAATAATACTGAAGGTCCTTTGTAATATACAAGGCATAATTACCCAATAAATTAGAGGGTGCTTCTCCAACTCGATATTCTATTCGATTTGGGGTCAGGTACTTTTGCTCGGTAGGCAAATAAATAATAAAATCACGTAACATGTTAGGCGTGAAGAAATCAGGGTCAAATTTATATTGATATCTATCAGAAGTTATTACAAATTCATATTCAACTTGTAGCGCTTTTAAGTAATGAGCATAAGCCTTAATGATCCCAAATTCACTGGCAGATCTGTTCTTTAAGATATATTCTAAATCAGTCAATTCGGCATTATTATTTTTTACAATGGTAAAATTGGTTTTAATAAAATTATCCACCAGAGAAGCTACTTTAAAAACGCTTAAGTCACCTTGATCTTTAGTGAATATTTTAATATCGTCGTTAACCTTTTCTGAAGCTTGCTCAGGAAAAAAATTACCGCCAATATTATTTACAACATTATTCCAAAACATGTCTTGAGTAATGTTTTGATCTTTGGGATAACATTGATAAGCAATTGCAATTTTATTAGCATTAGGCGCTGCGTATTCTTCTTCAATCATTGCAGGAACATTTGTTAATGTAATTTGCTTCGCTCTTTTTCCAGCCATTGTTGTACTTTCAAACTTCGTTTCTGTTCTGTAGGCCTTAATTTCCGAATTGAGATCGTCAGTTATAAATACAAACTGCGCTTCTTTTATTAAATAATCACTTTGTATAGTTTCAGTACCATGCATATCATACATCTTCTCAACGGTGTATAGGACTTCTATTTCGGAGTCTTTCTCTACACCTTCAATAGCGAAAATTTTAAAATCCCCATATTCTTCTACATTTTTTACTTCCTTTATATTATCCTTATTGAGCAGTGTGATTTTACCGTCAATATTAATAGTTCTGGCCTTAATATCAATTACTTCCTTAACAGCATACATAGGAATATATACAGTATTATGGCGACTAATACCATTATCGTCATTAACTCTTACAATGGTGTGTTGGGTTTCAAACCTTTTTAATTCTTGTGAAAAGAGACTCGGTTGATATTCTACAATATTCTTTTTTAAAATCCCAATAGAAGATGCTTTTGCATCAGTACTTGAAAGTTTGTGAAGTTCTGGAATATCACTCCAATCATAAGTTTTATAATATTGTGCAACACAATTAGTAGTCGCAATTAAAAAGATGAAAATTAATTTCTTTATCATAGTTCCTTTTCTATTATTATACTTTTTTTATAGGCCTTAATTAAGCTTTTTATAAAGCTATTCCACGTTTCGAAATCTTTATTTTGAATGCTTAAGGTATTTATATAAATGGTTTTATTTTGAATGATTTCGCTATCGCTTTGGGTATATTTAATTTTATAACCATAATCTGAATTTTCAAATTCAAAATCCTTGGGCACATAATTGATTTTGTAACCTTCGGGAATTTTAAAAGTACTCACAAAGTCTTTTTGAAACTTGTGATCTATTTTTTTGCTGTACTTTCTATCTTCAATATCAATTTTACTCTTTGCTAAAACACGATCTATATTTAAGTTAATATAAGTTTTGTTTGCAATTGTTTTTGCATAGTTATTTAAAGTGAGTTCATAATTTAAACGTAGCGCTATGTTCTTATTATCAAAATTTTGCTTGGTAATATTACTGTATTTAGTTTTGTTATTACCAAGAGCTAGTGTTGTTTTTAAAAATTCCTCCTCGGTTTTATTACTTTTTTTATAGGTATAATCTGCTATAAAATCAACTTTCTCATAGCCTGATAGTTTGCGTTGTTCTAAAACCTTAAGTGTATTATTTTCTAATGTGAATGTACTTGTAACATTGGATGTGTTTTTATTACTGTCCTGAATGGGAACTTTTATGACTTTAAAGGAATCTTCGTCGAGTCCTAATAGCGCTTCTTTAGTTTGAGTGAAGGCACTAGGCATTCCAAACGGTACATAGCTATCTGTGGCATCTAAAAAGATGGTGTCATTATCAATAATAGCAGTGTTAATCATATGATTGTCTACCATAGGAGTTGGAACCTCAAAATAGGAGTAAGGGCGATCTCTGGTACCAATCCATGTTCTATAGGATTCTATATTTACATGATTGAGCATTTCGTAAAGTAAATTTGCCATATCCTTACAATCGCCATAACGCTTGTCACAAACACTAGCAGCATTCCGTGGGATAAACCCTCCTAATCCATCTTCAAATGCAACGTAGGTTATATTGTCTTGTACCCAATTAAAAATTGCCTCAGCTTTTCCGCGTTTTGAGGGTAGATTTTTTGTAATGTCATCTGTAATTTTATGAACCTTTTCTAAAGATTGCTCACCTATTTGTTTAACTAATGAGGCATACCAAGTGTAAAGGTCATTAACATCGTTTAGAATCGGATAATTTTTGCCATTTTGCTCATAACCTTTTATGTAAATTATAATATGGGGTAAATAATATAAAATTGATTCACTTCGGTCTTCACCCTGAAAACCTTTAATATTTTCTATGGACCAGGTATAGATATTTTTCTTCCCAATACTTTCTTTATTAAATTTAATGGGGTAGCCAGTAGTATTGAAGTCTATATAACCAATAGTTACATTTTCAGGAAACTCTATCGTGAGTTTTGCACTTTTGGTGGGGACAAACGATCCAAAACGGAAGATGCCTAAAAAACGAGGGTCCTTTAATATTTCTTCATAATTTAAATGGGTAACAGCCCCTTTTGCAACTGCTGGGAACGTGAAATTTTTAGTTTCCTGATCACTATAAAAGATGCCGTTATCAAATGCGCGTTTGGTTTCAATATAATCTACCTGTATTTTTTTATTTGTATTAGGAGACACTGTAAAGGCGTCAATATTTTCAATAGATGTAAAGCTGTCAAACCCTATAGACTCATTCGCGAAATAAAGCTTTTTAGCCGTTATGTATTTCGCTTGTTCTGTTATTTGTTTAGTAATTCCCAGTTTGCTGTTATCAAAGTTTACCTTGATGTGTTCATGCCGTTTTAAATAGATATAGTCTGCATTAGAAAAATCTTGTGAGAACACCAACAATGGAAAAAAAAGTATGACGAATATTATGGATTTCATGTGCTTGCAAATATTTTGTATAATCGATCCACAGATGACATTCAAGATAACTATCAATTAATTTATTTCTGAAAGTTATCAGAATTCAAAAGGGTGTTTTATGGATTAGGGCATCAATGTCAAATATATTTTATTTAATATAGTTTATTTACTTCTGTTCGTTAAAAATAGCATAATTTTAATTTATCTTAATAGTATACAAAAATGATTCCAAGTTTTTCCAATGTACATTCTAGGTTTAAGTTTAATGAGATTTCATATGGGCATAGAGAATTAAAAGATGTTGCTTACAGTTTTGTGAAAGAAGGTCTGGCATTTGAGAAAAGCATTGGTGTTTTTTTGTTGGATTGGCTAGATGATAATGATTATGTTATTGTGCAAACATCCGGATCTACCGGGCGGCCTAAGCGTATTAAGTTACAAAAACAGGCCATGGAACATTCGGCAATAACGACGGGTAATTATTTTAATTTAAAGCCCGGAGACTCTGCTTTACATTGTTTACCATCAAACTTTATTGCAGGTAAAATGATGTTAGTTAGGGCATTGATTTTAGGTTTGGAATTGGATGTTGTTGCACCATCATCAAATCCATTGGAGCACATTTCAAAGCGCTATGGTTTCTGTGCTATGGTCCCATTGCAATTGGAAAATGCAATAGGTCAATTAAAAAACATTAAAACTTTAATTGTTGGAGGAGCTACTGTATCCAGTGACTTACAGCAAAAATTAAAGGGGTTGTCAACTAAAGTCTTTGCAACTTATGGGATGACAGAAACGGTAAGTCATATTGCGATAAAGCCTCTTAATCATATAGAAGGCATTGCTAATAAGGGTCTGCGAGATGAAAATTTTGAAGTTTTGACAGCTATTTCAATTTCTCAAGACGAAAGAGATTGTTTGGTTATTAATGCTCCAAATTTAAATCCTGCACCAATAATAACAAATGATGTAGTTAAGCTTACCTCTGAAACAACTTTTCAAATATTAGGACGTGATGATAATGTAATTAATTCTGGAGGGATAAAATTATTCCCTGAACAAATTGAGGCAAAACTCAAACCTTATTTGAGTGACCGTTTTTTTATTGCCTCAAAAACAGATTCGAGTCTTGGAGAGCAGCTTATTATGGTTGTGGAAGGAGATTCAAATACCTTAGATTCTTCGGTGTTTAAAAAGCTTGATACTTATGAAAAACCTGGACATATTTATAATGTAAAGCGATTTTGTGAAACAGATTCAGGTAAAATTCAGCGTAAAAAAACATTAGCATTATTAAAATAGTGCGTTAACTCACTCAAAAGTCTATTTCACTCATTCTTAGTTTTCTAGTTTTGAGTTTGGTTTTAGTTTTATATAAACTTTAAAACTAAACCAGATGAAAACATGTATTACATTAATACTTTTAGCGTTTGTTATAACGACGGGTATTGCACAGGAGAAAAAAATCACAGGAATAGTATCTGACCAATCTGGAATGCCTCTTCCAGGAGTTAACGTTATTGTTAAAGGATCAACAAATGGCACTCAATCGGATTTTGATGGGAAATATGAAATCCTATCACAAGCAGGAGATGTTCTAACCTATACTTATGTGGGTTTAAAAACTGTTGAATATACAGTTGCGACTTCAACAATTATTAATGTTACTATGGAAGAAGATGCCGCTTGTTTGGAAGAAGTAGTTGTTACTGCTATGGGTATTAGAAGAGAAAGACGGTCAATGGGTTATACCATATCTACAATTGGGAATTATTCTCCAAGTGCCTCACAGATAAAAAGGCAAAAACAAAAAACGTATCACCATAGTATATCCAAGATGTTACAGGGCAAAGTCTCTGGTGCACAAATAAACAATGTGAATGGAAATACGGGATCTAACACGAATATTTTTATTAGAGGAAATAGTTCAATTAATGGAAATAAACAACCGCTATATATTGTTGATGGTGTCCCGATTCTGTCACAATACAATTCAGTAATTCATTCTATTAACCCTAAGGATATTGACTTTGTAAATGTCTACAAGTCTAGAAAGGCTAGGGAAATTTTTGGTAAATCAGCAAAAAATGGTTGTATCGTAATTTCAACTAAGCCTGGTAATTATAGATTGGAATATGACGAGTCTTATGCTCAAATAAATGAGAATAGTTTTGAGAAAGTGCAACTATCTCCACTTTCAACATTTTCTATAGACGTAGATAAAGCGTCATATAGTAATATTAGAAGGATGATAAATAACGGACAAATTGTTCCGTTTGATGCAGTGAAAATTGAAGAAATGGTTAATTATTTTGAGTATGATTATCCACAGCCACAAAACGAGCACCCATTTTCAATTAATACCGAATTGGTAGAAACACCTTGGAACAAAGACACAAAATTGGTTAGAATTGGTTTGCAAGGAAAGACTTATGAAAATGAAGAGTTACCAGCTGCGAACTTAACCTTTTTGATAGACGTTTCTGGTTCAATGAGTTCTCAAAATAAGTTACCATTACTAAAATCTGCTTTTAAGCTATTAGTCAATCAGTTAAGATCGAAGGATAAAGTTAGTATTGTAGTTTATGCTGGTGCTGCAGGGGTTGTCTTAAAACCAACTTCAGGAGATAATAAAGAAAAAATAATTAAGGCATTAGAAAATTTGCAATCTGGTGGATCAACTGCTGGTGGCCAAGGTATTGAATTAGCCTATAAATTGGCCGAAAAGAATTTTGTAAAAAATGGGAGCAATAGGGTAATTCTAGCTACTGATGGTGATTTTAACGTGGGAGCTTCAAGTGATAAAGCGATGAAAATACTTATTGAAGAAAAGCGTCAGACGGGAGTGTTTTTATCGGTTTTGGGTTTTGGGTATGGAAATTATAAAGATTCAAAACTAGAAATCTTGGCAGATAAAGGCAATGGAAACCATGCATATATTGATAATATGCAAGAAGCTCAAAAAGTATTTGGAAAAGAGTTTGGTGGTACGCTATACACCATTGCTAAGGATGTTAAAATTCAGGTGGAGTTTAATCAAAACAAGGTACAAGCATATAGATTGATAGGTTATGAAAATAGATTGCTTAACGATGAAGACTTTAAGGATGATGCTAAAGATGCAGGAGAATTGGGTAGTGGGCATACTGTAACCGCGCTTTATGAAATAATTCCTGTAGGAGTAGATTCTAAATACTTAAAAAATGTTGATAATTTGAAGTATGCAAAGGCTAATACAGTTAAAGGTAATTCTGATGAATTATTAACAGTAAAATTTAGATATAAAAAACCAGATGAAGATCAGAGTATTGAGATTATTCATGTATTAAATGATGAAGTTATAAAGGCTTCAGAAGATTTTAAATTTGCTGCAGCTGTAGCACTATTTGGAATGCAATTGAGAAAGTCACAATATTTTAATGAAGCAAAAGCTCGAGATGTATTAACCTTGGCAGAAAGCGGAAGAGGCAATGACAAAAATGGCTATAGAGCTGAATTTATAAGATTAATTAAATCGTATACGAATTAATTTCATTCAGATGATGTTAATTAGATCTCCCATATTTTAAAACTTGCCCTAAGCGGAACATCTTTAAGATGTTCCGCTTTTATATTTAGATAGTATTATAAAATTCTATATTTTTATCAAACTAACTAACTATTATTGAATATATGAAAAAGCTCGCATTATTACTTCTGATTTTTACAAGTCAAATACAAGCACAACAAATTTTATCAGAAAGAGAACGCGCAGTTGTCGTCGATGAGATTCTTGCTGATAGATTTGACAACTTGCTGCCAAAATTAATGGATCGTACTGGATTAGACATGTGGATTTTAATTTCCAGAGAGTATAATGAAGATCCGGTATTAAAAACAATGTTACCAGCAACATGGCTTAATGCCAGACGAAGAACAATTATTTTATTTTATAGAAATAAAGAAAAAAATAGTATTGAAAAACTAGCAGTGGCACGATACAATTTTGGAGATAATATTGTCTCTGCATGGGATAAGGATAAAGAACCAAATCAATGGGTGCGCTTAATGCAGTTGATAGAAGAAAGAAATCCTGAAAAAATAGGACTTAATTATTCGACCCATTTTAATATTTCTGATGGACTGGATAAAACTGATTATGATGAATTCATGCAGTATTTACCAAAGGCTTTTAAAAAGAAGGTCGTTTCGGCCGAACGTCTTGCTACAGGGTGGATTGAAACCAGAACAGCTCGAGAAATGGTGATATACAACCAACTGGTAGATATTACACATGATGTTATTGCTGAAGCATTTTCAGAAAAGGTAATTACCCCGGGAATTACAACCACTACAGATGTAGAATGGTGGATGAGAGATAAAATAACGGCGCTTGGATTAGAAACTTGGTTTCATCCAACTGTTGATGTACAGCGTAGTAATAATAATTTGGGTAACCACCTCTATTCATTTTCAGATCGTCCAAATCAAACCGTTATATTGCCAGGAGACCTGTTGCATTGTGATTTTGGGATCACCTATTTACGTTTAAATACAGATTGTCAAGAACTCGCTTATGTGCTTAGGCCCAAAGAAACTGAACCACCGTTATTTTTACAAAAGGCCTTTGATGATGGGAATAAAGTTCAGGATATTTTTACTGCAAATTTTGAAACTGGAAAAACAGGAAATGAGATCTTATTAAAATCCCTGGAAGAAGCTAAGGCACAAGGATTAAAACCATCTATTTATACTCATCCACTTGGAAGTTATGGGCATTCATCTGGACCTACAATAGGCATGTGGGATGCTCAAGGAGGTGTTGTTGGAGCAGGGGATTATCCCTTATACAAAAACACAGTTTATGCTATTGAACTAAATACGACAGTCACAATTCCACAGTGGAAAAGAGATATAAGAATTATGTTTGAAGAAGCTGGGTTTTATGGCGAAAACGGCTTTAGATATGTCAATGGTAGGCAGACAAAATTATTAACCATTCCAAGGGTTAAACAGCATCAAGGGAACTAAAAAAGGGGATTGATTATTGTTGCATTTTCAGATAATAATCGACCGAATTTTTCCCAGAACCATAAAGAAAAAAGAAAATACAAAGTAGCAATACAGTAACAGATAACAATAAGTTTATGGTGTTCATTTCACCAGCAAAATTTATAATTACGGCACCAATTATAATTGGCAATTGTGCTGCTATTGCCCATCTTGTCAATAAACCAAATACAATAAGCAGTCCTCCTATAAGGTGGGCTGGAGCTACATAGTGAATAGCTAGTATGCTTCCTCCAATATTTTGAATTGGTTTTATTAAATCGATAAGTATTTGTGTGTTCCCCATAAAATGTAATCCTTTTATAAATAGGAATACACCTAATGCAATTCTAAGTAAGTCTAAAGGTAAATAAGTATGTCTATTCGCCCATTTATTTAATGTCTTAACAGTTCCCATAATTATACTATATTAGAGTTAGCTCCATTAAGGTACTTATTTATAATGAGATATGAAAATTTCATTTTTTAATAAGTATGAATTTACAATGAGTTTTTTTAGTAAATTGCGGCATTAAAAAATAAGTGTAATACATCTAAATTAAATGACCAAAAGGCATTATCAATATGTTATTATACTGTAATCAATGGCTTTCCGATTGGGTTGGTCATTAAAGAACATAAACGTAAACGAATGAAAAAGATATTTTTAATAGCAATAATAGGAGTTTTTAGTGTTTCTTTTCAAAGTTTGTACGCACAACAAGCTTATACAACTCAAAGAGGTCAAAGAGGATATACACCACCAGCAAAACCACTATCTGATGCTTATATTGAATTGAAAGACCCTTATGAAGAAACAAGTCTAGTACTTCCGAAATGTGTTGAGGCTTTTAAATTAGATGCTTTTGAGAAAGAGATATTGAAGGGGATGCTGATTAAAAAGTATGAAGGATTAAATGCCATTCTCGAAAACAAAGATAATAATCGTGAAGAAAGAAAAACAAAAATGCAAAGTCTCGATAAGGCTTTTCATCTAGAATTGTCATCAATTTTATCGCCTAATGAGATCGAAAGTTTTAAATCGATGGACTTTGTAGAAACCAAAGAAGAGCGGAAAGAAAAGAAAAAGAAGAAGAAGAATCGAAAAAATAAAAATGACTAAAGAAAAGGATAAACTTTATAAAGTTTATCCTTTTTTTATGGGCGAAAACCTCCAATGGTTATCATTTTCAGTATATTAGAGCTATTAGTTGTTAATGGTTTTAAAAATAAAATATGAAATACTTTACAATTGGTTTATTATTCTTGTTTTGCTCTCAGAACTTAACTGCACAAAAAAAAGTAGCCATATATTGGGATGCTTCTTACTCTATGAGTGATAGACTCTTAGATCGTGAATTACAATATCTTGATAATTATTTTAAAAAATACACAAATTCTGATGTTGGTTTAGTGGTGTTCAGTAATGACATAATACTTCGGGAAAATTATTCAGTAGTAAATGGAAACTGGGACCGTTTAAAATTAGAATTGGAAAAAACAATTTATGATGGGGCAACATCATACGATAATTTATTTAAGGATGGATATGATGAATGTCTGTTATTTACAGATGGCATTGAAAATTTAAACAATTTAAAACCACCAACGAATAAGCCTGTGCATATAATTTCCACAACTGCGGACGCTAATATTATAAACTTAAAGTTGATTTCAGGGTTATCATCTGGAACCTATATCAATTTGAAAAATCAAATTGCACAGCCAAATGAAAAAAAATATAAGAACGAGAAAGTTGAAGTCTTTGGAAGTATTTCTTCTGCTGAAGGCGTATTGGCTAATGTGAATATTGTAAATAAAAACACCAATGGAGGGGCGACTTCTTTAAATAACGGGTCATATAAAATAGCGGCTAAGGCTGGTGATCTTTTAGTGTTTACTTTTTTAGGTAAGAAAACTGTAAATATTAGGGTTTCTAATACCAATAATATAAATATTTCCATGCAGGATATAGGTGAGAACCTAGACGAGGTTGTGATTACGGCAGATGTTGAAAAGGAAGAATTGGTTAATACTGGTAATACTACGGTCAATAAAAGAAGTTTGGGGTATACTACCGAATCTATTGGAGAAGAATCTATTTCTGCAATTGATACGGATATAAAACAAGCAGTTGCTGGTCAATTTTCTAATTTAGAGTTAAGCGGGAATAACGGAGCTTCTACTAAACTTGATTTAAGCAAGTTTCTAGGTAGAGGGAAAAATATGACAATCACGGGTAATCAATATGGACTTGTCGTTGTAGATGGGGTGCCAATGCAAACTTCTGATTCTAGTGTTTTTAATGGAAAAGGAGTTAGTCAAACTAATCAAGAAATTGGAGCAACATCTTTAAGTCATATCTCACCAGAGATGATTCATAGTATCACCTATTTGAAGGGGCTGGCAGCTACAAATAAATATGGAACTTTAGGTGCAAATGGAGTTTTATTAATTGTAACAAAAAATGCTGTTGCGGGTAAAGACTACACTAAAAAGAAAATAAAACTAGGAACTACGGCAACTTATAGCGGGAGTGCACAAGCTATAAATGAACTCGCAAATACGGAATATATTGAAAACCTTAAAGCTTCTAAAAATATTGAAGATGCCTTTGATAATTATTTGAACCAAAGAAAAACACATGGTCATAAACCTGAATTTTATTTAGATGTTTATGATTATTTTCAAGGATGGGAAAATGATCTATTATCAGACCGCATACTCTCCAATGTTTTAGAAATCGCTTTTGATGATGTTAATATATTGAAAGCATTATCATATAAACAGCAAGCTGGCGGAGACTATAAAGGTGCGGTCGTAACACTTAAACGAGTTCTAAAGCTAAAACCAAATCAGGCACAATCCTATAGAGATTTGGCCTTAGCGGAAGTTTATGCAAGTAATTATCAAGACGCATTAAAACTGTATGATAAAGTAGATAAAAACAGAGGAGTAGGTAGCTCTAATTTTAGTGGCATCAAAAAAACAATAGTTAATGACACTAAAAATTTAATAACTCAGCACCAATCAGAATTAAATACTACAGGAATAAATTCATTATTTTTAAAACCAATTAAATATAAAGCACGAATAATTTTTGAATGGAACAATCTAAATTCAGAATTTGATTTAAACATTATTAACCCACAGAAACGCTTTTTTACTTGGTCTCATACTAATAGTGAAAATGCTCAAAGAATAAAACAAGAAAATGAAATGGGGTACGGGTTAGAAGAGTTTTATTTAAGCTCATCTGATATTGGAGAATGGACTTTTAATATGAAATACTACGGAAAAACAGCTGTAGATGAAACGCCAACTTTTGTAAAAATAACGATTTATAAAAACTTTGGGTCCCCTAATGAAACTAAGGAAATAAAAGTTATTAGACTTGATAAAAAGAATATTGAGCAAACAGTAGTGAAGCTTTTGGTCAAGTAGAGTTTAAATTATTTATTGCATTTAGTGTTATAATAATAAGCAACTTTATCAAATTCTTTTTTATTATACCATTTTAAACTATTGTGAATCTTGTGCAAATGAATATACGGTACTGAAAATAGACCGATCAAAACTAAAGATTTCATATGTAATCTTGAAGTTGAGCTTGATTTGCTTTAACGAATATTGAATTTTCAACTTATACTTGTATAACACCTAAATTAAATGGCTTTTCAATCGGTGCATGGTTAGCCGCTTCAATCCCCATACTTATCCAAGTTCTAGTATCTAATGGGTTTATAATAGCATCGGTCCAAATTCTTGAGGCTGCATAATATGGTGAGACCTGACTATCATATCTCGATTTTATTTCATTATACAACGCATCTTCTTTCTCTTTAGTGAAAGTTTCGCCTTGTTTTTCAAGAGATGCTTTTTCAATTTGTAAAAGTACTTTTGCGGCAGAATTTCCACTCATTACGGCTAATTCTGCACTAGGCCATGCAACAATTAACCTTGGGTCATAGGCCTTTCCACACATCGCATAATTACCGGCACCATAGCTGTTGCCAATGATAATGGTGAATTTGGGCACCACCGAATTACTTACGGCATTTACCATTTTTGCACCGTCTTTAATAATTCCGCCATGTTCACTCTTGCTGCCAACCATAAAACCAGTTACATCCTGGAGAAATACCAAAGGAATTTTCTTCTGATTGCAATTGGCAATGAATCGTGTGGCTTTGTCTGCACTATCATTATAAATAACACCTCCAAATTGCATTTCACCCTTTTTAGTTTTTACCAATTTTCGCTGATTGGCTACAATGCCAACTGCCCATCCATCAATTCTAGCGTAAGCCGTAATTAATGTTTGTCCATAGCCTGCCTTATATTCATCAAATTCTGAATTATCAACCAATCGATTAATAATTTCATACATATCATATTGCTCAGCTCTTGATTTTGGTAAAATCCCAAAAATGTCTTCAGGCTTTTCAATGGGCTTGATAGATTCAGTACGGTTATAGCCTGCTTTATCAAAATCTCCAATTTTGTCTACAATATTCTTAATAGTGTCAAGGGCGTCCTTGTCGTCCTTCGCTTTGTAATCTGTAACGCCACTAATTTCGCAATGTGTGGTCGCCCCTCCAAGTGTTTCATTATCTATAGATTCACCAATGGCAGCTTTTACTAGGTAACTTCCAGCTAAAAATATACTGCCAGTTTTATCAACTATAAGTGCTTCATCACTCATTATAGGTAAGTAAGCTCCTCCTGCAACACAGCTTCCCATTACAGCAGCAATCTGGGTAATGCCCAAGCTGCTCATTATAGCATTATTTCTAAAAATACGTCCAAAATGTTCTTTATCAGGGAAAATTTCATCTTGCAATGGCAAATACACACCTGCACTATCCACTAAATAAATAATAGGTAATTTATTTTCAATAGCAATTTCTTGTGCTCTTAAGTTTTTCTTAGCGGTAATAGGAAACCAAGCTCCAGCCTTAACAGTAGCGTCATTTGCAACGACAATACATTGTTTTCCTTTCACATACCCCATTTTTACTACAACACCGCCAGAAGGGCAACCACCATGATCAGCGTACATGCCTTCACCGGCAAAAGCAGCTATTTCAATGCTGTTTGAATGCGAATCTAACAAATAGTCAATCCGTTCACGAGCAGTCATTTTTCCCTTTGAATGATGTTTTTCTATTCTCGATTTCCCTCCGCCAAGTTTAACTTTAGCAAAGCGTTTCGTTAATTCTGTTACTAAAAGTTTATTGTGATCTTCGTTTTTATTGAAGTTGATGTCCATTTAAAAATAGTTTGTGCTAAAATACAAAAGTTGTGATTCTCATAAAAACCGATTCATTTTTTATTACAGTGTGGTCTATTGTTTGTTAATAAAAAATAGAGATACGTAATATGGTTGTGAAAAGGAGTGTAAACGCTCGTTTCGAGGATCGTAGATAATTATTTAATCTACATGGAAATATATTCCTAGGAATATATATTTATTTTATGTATATTTGTCAAGAATTAAAATAATAAAAAGATGAAACGAAACAAAATAATATTTTATGTAGCCACAAGCTTGTTAAGCCTTTTGATGCTTTTATCAATTTCTATGTATGTCTTTAATCATGAAGAGATGTCAGGCATGTTTGAGAGCTTTGGCTATCCATCATATATTATATATCCATATGCTGGAGTTAAACTTTTAGGGTTGTTTGCAATTTGGAACCCTAATTTCAAAGTTTTAAAAGAGTGGGCATACGCCGGATTCTTTTTTGCCTTTATTTTAGCTTTTTTCGCACATTTTATGGTTGGAGATGGTGAGCAAATGGGAGCTCTAATGGCTATGGTACTTTTATTGGCGTCCTATTATTTTAGTAAAAAAACAAAATAAATATGAAAAAGTTAATCGCATTTGCAGGGAGTAATAGTAAAAATTCAATAAATAAACAATTGGCGGAATATGCTGCAAATCAAATAAATAATGCCGAACTATCCGTTTTAGATTTAAATGATTTTGAACTTCCGCTTTACGGAATTGATTACGAGATGGAGCATGGTATTCCTGCCAATGCACAAGCATTTTTAGACTTGATTAAATCGGCTAATGGTATTATTCTGTCTTTAGCTGAACATAATGGAGCATATGCTACAGTGTTTAAAAATATATTTGACTGGATGTCACGTATTGATGGTAAATTATGGAGTAATGTACCAATGCTATTGATGGCAACTTCGCCTGGCGGGAGAGGTGGTGCCACGGTTTTAGATATTGCCAAGGGACGATTCCCTCACATGGGTGGGAATATTGTTGCGGCTTTTTCGTTACCCTCATTTGGACAAAATTTTTCAGAAGAAGGCATTGTGGATGCAACATTGCGAAATGATCTAAGCAAGGCAATTGGAGATTTGCAAAAGGCCATTTAATAATTTAAAACTAAAATTATGAGTGCAGAACGAGAAATCATCAAAGAATACTCAAATAAAGAGTTAACCGTAATATGGAAACCAAAAAAATGCATTCATGCAGCCGAATGTGTAAAGCGGTTGCCTGAAGTTTATAATCCAGATGAGAAACCATGGATAAAAGCTGATAACGCGACGGCTGAAGCACTTAAGTCTCAGATCCAAGCTTGTCCATCGGGCGCCCTATCTTATAAAATAGTAGGTGAAAATACTAAAGAAGAACTGTATTTGGAAACCAAAGTTGAAGTACTAGAAAATGGACCATTGTTGGTTTACGGAACTTTGCATGTTACCAAACCAAATGGGGAAAAAGAGCAAAAGAATAAAACAACGGCATTTTGTAGATGTGGAGCGTCTCAAAATAAACCTTATTGTGATGGTTCACATATAAAATCTGGTTTTAAAGGATAGTTTATGGGAGACTTTGCAAAAGATATTAACTCCAGATTTCCAAATAATAAAGTAAAGGCCTTACTCAATATTATTTACACTGCAAATTGGATAAGTAGTGCACAAAGCACATTTTTTAAACCCTTCGGGATTTCGTCTCAACAATTTAATATTTTGAGAATATTAAGAGGCGCTGGAGAGTCTTTGAAAGTACAAACGATAAAAGATCGAATGCTTGAACGGTCTCCTAATACCACGCGATTAATGGATAAATTGTGCGATAAAAACTTAATTGAACGCATTGCATGTCCTGGGGATAGAAGAGTTGTACATATTAACATTACGGATGAAGGGCTCCAGCTTTTGGATGAAATTGCCAAGGAAATGAAAGAGGACTACTTAGAGAATTTAACTGAAGATGAAGCCAGTATTTTAAGTGATTTACTGGACAAGGTGAGATAAAAAACCTAAGATTCCTGATCTTCCAGGAATTGGTTTAAAATAAATAAAACAATTAATAATTTAATGAGACATTCACTAAAGGCTTTCTTTAGGGAATGTTATAAGGAGTGTATATAATGAAATATAATTCTATAAAAACAGTTGGAAGAAGTGATTTTGTGAATATGGGACCAATAGAATTGCGTCAACCCATACCAACACAAAGCATAGAAATGATAGATCCGTTTATTTTGCTACATCATTACGGACCGTATGAAATAAGTGAAGCGAATAATCCTTTTGATCTTGGACCACATCCGCACAGAGGATTTGAGCCCATCACTTTTTTAATACAAGGAGAGCAGTTGCATCGTGATTCATTGGGTCATGAAAGTGTGGTGAAAGCAGGAGATGTACAATGGACTACTGCAGGTCGAGGCATTATTCATGCCGAAGGGCCTACTCAAGAATTTGTGAAAAAAGGCGGAACATTAGAAGGTATCCAGTTATGGTTAAATCTACCCGCTGATAAAAAAATGATCGCAGCAAATTATCAACATGTAAAAAGTGAAGACTTTAATGTTGTACAGTCTGAAGATGGAAAAGTAAGTATTCAAATCGTTGCAGGGGAATTTCACGGAAAACAAGGAAAAATTTCCACCCAAACAGCTGTCAATGCCTTTATTATTGATGTTGAAGACAAGGGTTATTACGACTTTGAAATTAATAAAGATCATCAAAGTTTAATCTATTTGTTAAGCGGAAGTGTTACCGTTAATGGACAAGAAGTTTTGAAGCAAGACGAGAATCAGCTCGTTGAATTACAACAGGATGGCGACGGATTTTCAATCCAAGGGAATGCGTCTAGTAAACTTTTGTTTTTATCAGGAGCCCCATTAAAAGAGGAAGTCACAAGTTGGGGGCCTTATGTTATGAATACTCAAACGGAAATCATGGAAGCCTTACGAGATTATCAACAAGGAAAGATGGGATTTCTTCCTAGTTAATCCACTGAAGATTCTTAAAATCATTGTGTATTGAGGGATTAGTTGATTTTTAGTTTAGTTTTTAATTTATAAGTACAGTTGTTGTTATAATATAATTGTTTCTCAATAAAGCACCCAAAAGGGTGCTTTATTTATGTAAAAAAAGCGATATTTGTTTTTCCATTAATTATAAACATAAAGATAATATGGCAATGAATAAAAACACTGTGCTGGCTTGGGCTACCATGATAATGATATTGGTAGGGCTTAGTTTAATGGCACTAGGTGCATTTAGATATAATGAAATAGCAGGATGGGGTTTTGGAGCTGTGGGGATTGGTTTTTTCGCTATTGCATGGGTGTTTAATGCTTTAAAAGGACGCGTATAATGAGTGATGATAAAAAAATAATATTCTCGATGTCTGGGGTGACTAAAAAATTCCAGAGTGCTAACACACCTGTCTTAAAAAATATTTATTTAAGCTTTTTTTACGGTGCTAAAATTGGAATTTTAGGACTTAATGGTTCAGGTAAATCAACCCTTTTAAAAATTATTGCTGGGATTGACAAAAATTACCAAGGAGACGTTGTGTTTTTACAAGATTATTCGGTTGGTTTTTTAGAACAAGAACCAAAATTAGATGAAACTAAGACTGTTATTGAAATTGTAAAAGAAGGTGTAGCGGAAACGGTAGCTATCCTTGATGAATACAACAAAATCAATGATATGTTTGGTTTGGAAGAAGTGTATTCTGATCCAGACAAAATGCAAAAGCTTATGGATAAGCAGGCAGAACTTCAGGACAAAATAGATGCTTCTAATGCTTGGGAGTTAGACACAAAGCTTGAAATTGCAATGGATGCATTGCGTACTCCAGATGGTGATAAAAAAATCAGTGTATTATCTGGTGGAGAACGTCGTCGGGTTGCATTATGTCGTTTGTTATTGCAAGAACCAGACGTTCTGTTATTGGATGAGCCAACCAATCACTTAGATGCTGAATCTGTACATTGGTTAGAACATCATTTGGCACAATACAAAGGAACTGTTATTGCAGTGACACATGATAGATACTTTTTGGACAATGTTGCAGGATGGATTTTAGAACTCGATAGAGGAGAGGGTATCCCATGGAAAGGAAATTATTCATCATGGTTAGATCAAAAGTCTAAACGTATGGCACAGGAGAGTAAAACAGCCTCTAAGCGTCAAAAAACTTTAGAACGAGAACTGGATTGGGTACGCCAAGGCGCAAAGGGAAGACAAACAAAGCAAAAAGCACGTTTAAAGAATTACGATAAATTAATGAGTCAAGATCAAAAACAACTTGACGAAAAACTTGAAATATATATCCCTAATGGACCGCGATTGGGAACTAATGTTATTGAAGCTGTTGGAGTAAGTAAAGCTTACGATGACAAATTGCTATATGAGGAACTTGGATTTAACTTACCTCAAGCAGGTATCGTAGGCGTGATTGGTCCTAATGGAGCAGGTAAAACAACCATCTTCCGAATGATTATGGGTGAGGAAACTCCAGATAAAGGGGAATTTAAAGTGGGAGCATCTGCTAAGATAGCCTATGTAGATCAGGCACATTCAAATATTAACCAAGACAAGACCATCTGGCAAAACTTTAGCAATGAACAAGAATTGGTGATGATGGGTGGTAAAGAGGTGAATTCTAGAGCTTATTTGAGTCGTTTTAATTTCTCTGGTAGTGAGCAAAATAAAAAAGTTAGTCTGTTATCAGGAGGTGAGCGTAACCGATTGCATTTAGCCATGACTCTCAAGGAAGAGGGTAATGTACTGCTATTAGATGAGCCAACAAATGATCTTGATGTCAATACCTTAAGAGCTTTAGAAGAGGGTCTAGAGAATTTTGCAGGCTGTGCTGTTGTGATTAGTCACGACAGATGGTTTTTAGATAGAATATGTACTCATATCTTAGCCTTTGAAGGAGATTCACAAGTGTATTTCTTTGAAGGGGGATTCAGTGATTATGAAGAAAACAAAAAGAAACGTCTTGGTGGAGATTTAATACCAAAACGAATTAAGTATAAAAAATTAATTAGATAATAAAAAAAGCCTGCAAATGCAGGCTTTTTTTTATTGAAAATAGCGGGTTTTAATTATTACCGTATAGATGACCTTCCGTAAAGTCTTTGTACGGTTTGTTTTCTTCAGATTCTTTGGCTTTCTTTTCGCTCAAGTGCTCATTTTCAGCTTTGAGTTTATAAGATTTTTTTACCCCTAAAATTAAGAGTATAAAAAAGAATGATACCGTTACGATTAAAATCGTGACAATGCTAGATTGTGCAATTAAAAGTATAGGTATAGTAATAGATAATAGTAGGTTATTTAGTAGCATGTTTAGCTATGATTTGGGGTTAATAGCGCTTCAAATATAAACTTTTTATTTAAGTAAACAATTAAAAATGAAATATTTATACTTTATTTTTATGGCAAAAATCCAGAGAACTCTTTATAATTGAGACGTTGTTTGTAGCGTTTAATTAGGTCGTGAGACTAATAAATAAAGAGGACTATGGGTTATATGGGATTGGATTTCCAGCGTTGGATTTATGGGATGCGTCCTCGTAAACCATTTTCAATGCAACGAAAAGGATCATTTTCAACACTTCCAAGCTATCAACGTGAATTTAAAATTCAAGCTTCTAAGGAATAATTTAAGATTAATGTTATTTTAAAGGGTTTCTCAATCATTTTAAAATTTAAACACCCTGTAGATTTGGAGGTCAATTCTTCGTGCTAATTTAGCTTAAATTCCATTTTTATATCACTTCGAATATAAGGACTGTTAAGTTCAACTGGTATTTCAATGAAACCATACTTTTTGTAAATATAAATAGCATTCTCTAGCTTGGTATTGGAGTAGAGTATAAGGCTTTTGAAATTATAATCTTTTGCAAAATCAATACATTGTTGCATCAATTTTTGACCAATTTTAAAACCCCTGTGGTTTGGTGATACGGCCATTTTTGTAAGCTCAAAAACGCCGGCCTCTTTAGTTGGCATAAGGGCAACTGTACCCACAATTGCTTCGTTAAGTTTTGCAAAAAAGATGTGCCCTCCTTTGTTTACTATGTATTTGTCTGGGTTACTTAGTACCTCTTCATCATAAGGTTCTACAACAAAAAAAGCTTTGAGCCATTCGATGTTTAAATTATAAAAGTCCGCGGAGTATTGGGTTTTGAAAGAAATAATTTTTAAGCAATCATCTGCATTTATTTTTGATAGTTTTATTATTGCATTACTCATAGATTGTTCTTTTAATTTATCCTCAAGTTGATTAATATGTTCAATTAAACAACTTGAGGTGTGTGTTGTATAAGCTTTAATGACCTTGTCTATTGAATCCCAAATTGGGGTCATCTTTAAAATTGTTTTTTTGCCTTTATCTGAAAGCTTAATATTTTTTTTTCTTTTGTCAGAATCATCAGTAATGACTACAACTAATCCTTTACTAATGAGCTTATTAACAGATTGTGTTATTGCTGGCTGGGTCAGTCTTAATTTTTCTCGTACTTCAGTATTGGTTATCCCATCATAATGATTAATGATTTTAATAATTGGAAACAAATAGGGATCAAAATCAATATTGAAGTGATCATATACCAATTGGGTTTCTTTCATCATATATTCACTGAGGCGTTTTAATCGAGACCCGAGACCTAATTCACCAAAACCTTTCAATGCATCCATAATATAATAATTTATATAAGTACTTATGCAAATATATATATAATTTAATTTCTACAATGAAATAGAATGTTAAGCTTTCATAAAATCGGTAATTAGATAGGAGATAAGTTTTGCAGTATGCTTTACCATTTTCTTTGGCGCTAAGTTTGGAGCGGCCTCACAAATATGCAAATATTGTGCATTTTTATGAGACGCAAAATAATTAAGGAATTCTCTCGATTTATTGGGGCTAAACCCAGAAGGGGTCATGGCACTACTAGGAATGCCTTCAATCGCATCACAGTCAATTTCAATGCCAAAGGGTTTACCTGACACAAAATCAAGAGCTCGTTTATATTCTGCTTTAAGCTTTAGCTTCTTTCTAATCATCAAATCTTCAAATGAATTATAAGCAACGCGGACACTCAAATGGTTGACGGTTTCTAAAACATGTTGCAACATATAATTTTCATGAATTCCAAACACAAAATACTTATCTAAAAATCCTTCAGCATAGGCATATGAAAATGCATTACCACTATGTCTACCATCTTCAGCTCTAAAGTCGGTATGTGCATCCAAATTAATTACATTAATAGAGTTATTTAAAGCTAATGCTGTCCCCTTAATGTTTCCATAGGCATTATTATGTCCTCCACCAATAATTATAGGTTTTTTTTCTGCCTTTATAATATCATGCATAAGTTGAGTGACATGCGTATCAATTTCGCTAACCAATTTACGTGCCTTTTTAATATCACTTTCTCTATTTTGATTGAGTTGAGAAATGGCAAGTTGTGCTTCCTTAAAATCCAAATAACCAAGAATTGCAAGTCTGTGAGGCTTGCTAAATTGATTATTTTGAATATTTAATAATATTTTTATTGTGGCCTCCCAAGTAGCTGAAGTACCTGGTAATCCGTGATTTGCAAATACACCAACATCTTCTGGAATACCAAATAACACATAGTCGACATCCAAATTTTTAAGTTGGTCGTATATATTGCAAGTATCAGTAATTAATTGGACATGGTTGCCAAATTTAGAATCTCCGGATTCTTTATTAATGAACTTGTTTTTATCTATTTCGGTAAATAGAATGAGTTTATCCATTGGAAAAAAAAGTAAGTGTTTTGAGCTTACAAAACTACAATTATTTTACGTTGCATATAAATATCAAAACATTAATAAATTAAATTAAAAAGTACATTTAGTACAAAAAGAGAAATGATTATGGAAAACAAAACTGCAAGCAACAACAGAAGTTTAAAAGTAATTTTAAGTATCGCAGTATTATTACTATTGGGAACGGCATATTATACTTATTCATTATATAATGAAAGTGTAGATACAAAAAATCAATTGACAGCCGAAAAAGAATTAGTAATAAATGATTTAAATGACATGACGGCTAAATTTGATGCCGCCATTGGTGAAAATGAAGTTGCGAATAAAAAATTAGTGGAAGCTAGAGGACGTATTGTTGGTTTAATGGATTCGTTAAAGGTTTCAGATAACAGTGTGAGAAGTTTATGGAGATATAAAAAGAAATTTTTAACACTTCAAACAGAAATGGATGTTGTTTTAGCTGAAAACGATTCATTAAAAGTTGAAAATGTATTATTAGCTAGTTCATTAGATAGCACAAAAACTCAACTAGAAGAGCGTGTAATGTTTTCGGATTCTTTATTAGTTCAAAATACAGAATTGGCTGATATTGTTGAAAATGCGGCAGTGTTAACCACTACAAATTTAGAAGGTTATGCTGTAATTGTTCGGAGTTCTGGAAAATTAATTCCAACTGAAAGAGCACGTAGATCAGACAAGCTTAGAGTATGCTATACCGTTGCTAAAAACACATTGGTAGATGCAGGTGATAAAGAATTTTTTGTTCAAGTTCTTGATCCAATGAGTAATGTATTAGGACTTAATGAGCAAGTTCAGTTTGACAATGTTGTTCTAAACTATAGCTTAATAAGTAAATTTAACTACGAGTCTAGAAACTTAGATATTTGTGAATTTATTGAAGCACGTGGTGCAGACAAGTTTGCAACTGGTCGTTATATAGTAAACGTGTTTGATCAAAAAGCATTAGTCTCTACTACAGAATTTGAATTGAAATAAGAAAAATAGATTGAATATTAAGAGCCTTATGAGTTTAATAACTTATAAGGCTCTTTTTTTATATACGAACGCCGTTAATAATAACAGTATCAATATTGTTTTCTCCAAAAGCATAGGGTAAATAGTTATAGCTAGGAATGTTTTTAGTAATAATTAAGTTGGCCTTTTTTCCTTTGGTGATACTTCCATAATCATTGGAAATCCCCATGGCGTAGGCCCCATTAATAGTGGCAGCGTTAATCGCTTCTTCAGGTGTCATTTTCATTTTTATACACGCCGTACTTACTACAAAATTCATATTTCCACTAGGTGTTGATCCAGGATTATAATCGGTTGCTAAAGCTAATGGTAAGCCAGCATCTATAATACGTCTAGCAGGCGTATATGGAATGCTCAAAAAGTAAGAACATGATGGCAATGCCACAGGCATGGTATTGCTGTTTTGTAATGCTGTTATATCGCTGTCATTCAATTCTTCAAGATGATCTACTGATAATGCATCATGTTTAACCCCAAGAGCAATGCCGCCAAAAGCATTAAATTGGTTCACATGTATTTTTGGGATTAATCCAAAGCGCTTTCCCGCTGATAATATTTTATCAGTATCTTCAAGCGTAAAATAGCCTTTTTCACAAAATATATCCACATAATCAGCTAGCTGTTCCGTTTCAATTATTGGGAGCATTTCATTTATGATCAGATTTAAATAAGCCTCTTTATTATTCTGATATGCTTTCGGTAGAGCGTGTGCACCGAGAAAAGTAGCTTTGACCTTAATAGGGAATGAGCTTTTTATTCGCTTTATTACACGAAGCATTTTAAGTTCTGCATCAACAGTTAAGCCGTAGCCAGATTTAATTTCAATTGCACCTGTCCCTAGTTTCATTACTGTTTTTACACGCTGAATGGATTGTTGATATAATTCATCTTCACTTGTATTTTGAAGGGTCTCGGCCGAATTCAATATCCCACCACCGCGATTTGCGATTTCTTCGTAACTAAGACCATTGATTCGATCTACAAATTCCTGTTCTCTATTCCCTGCATATACAATATGGCTATGAGAATCACACCAAGTTGGTAGGACAATTTTATTTGTGGCATCTATAATAGTCTCAGCATCAAATTCTTTACAGTTGACCATTGATCCATAAGCAACAATGCGATCATTTTCAATATACACAAATGCGTCTTTAAGGCTTGGTAAATGTCTCATGTCATTGCCGGAAACTTTATAAGTGGTTGAATCTCTTACTTGTAACAATTCTTTTATATTGGTAATTAATACGGACATATTCGTAGTGTTATATGAAGTTATGTTTGTGCCGATAAAAATATGAAATTTAAAACTCCGAAGTTTAAAGAATTATATTATCTTTAATATAGGTATGAGTTTTAAAAATATAAACATCTATTAAATGGATCGTAATCACGCATTTTTAAATTCATTTTCCGAAGTGTCACATGACACTTTTGTAAAACTTCAGAATATGTCTTCCTATAAGTTATTAAAGACGAATACAGTTGTCACAAAAGAAGGAGAGATACCAAATAAAATCTATATTTTATTATCTGGATTAATGCGTACTTATTTTGATTCAGAGGCTGGAAAACAACATAATAAAAAAATATTTTCGCCAACATCATTTGTTGGAGCCTTGACCGCAATTATAAAAAAGGAACCCTCAAAGTTAGCCTACGAAACCTTAACCGACTGTAAAGTTTTTGAGATTGACTTTGACATCTTTATGAAATTATGTAAAACAGATGTGGATATTGCTAATTTATATGCTAAAATTTTGGAACGAATTTTTATGCAGTATGAAAAACGGAGTTTAGAGCTAATATCTCTTGATGCCACACAACGCTATATAAAACTAAGAGAGCAAATTCCTAATATTGACGATTTGATTCCACAATTTCAAATTGCATCCTATTTAAGTATTACCCCAGTACAGTTGAGTAGAATAAGAAAAAAAATGAATTGAAATTTGGTTTTTAACAAATGTTAATGGCAAAATAGACTAGGAGTAATATATTTATGCCATTATTTTACATAACATCCTAAGAGGTTAATAGCCGAAAAAGTTTAACTAACTAACCAACTAAAAAAGCAAGTGTATAACACTTGCTTTTTTTTGTAGATTAATTTTAAAAGGGATTATAAATATATAAATAGTGTAAACTAACTATTTTAAACCACCAACCATGTCTTCTGGTTTAACCCAAGCATCATAATCTTCGGCAGTGACATAGCCCAAATTAATAGCTTCAGTTTTTAGTGTGGTTCCGTTTTTATGAGCAGTATTAGCAATTTCTGCAGCTTTATAATATCCTATTTTTGTATTTAATGCGGTTACTAACATTAAAGAATTATTAAGTAATTCTGTTATAACTGCATGATTAGGTTCAATACCAGCAGCACAATTCACATCAAAACTAACGCAAGCATCACCAATAAGTTGAGCCGATTGCAAAAGGTTAGATGCCATCATAGGTTTAAACACATTCAATTCGTAATGCCCTTGAGTTCCACCAACAGTAACGGCAACATCATTACCCATGACTTGTGCACATACCATTGTTAAAGCTTCACATTGTGTTGGATTTACTTTTCCTGGCATAATGGAACTTCCTGGTTCGTTGGCTGGAATGATTATTTCTCCAATACCACTTCTAGGCCCTGAAGCCATCATACGAATATCATTCGCAATTTTATTCAATGATACTGCTAATTGTTTAAGAGCACCATGAGTTTCTACAATAGCGTCATGAGCTGCTAAAGCTTCAAATTTGTTCGCTGCTGTTATAAAAGGTAACCCGGTGAATTCGGCAATATATTTTGCAACTAAAACATCATAACCAGCAGGAGTATTTAACCCTGTACCAACAGCGGTACCGCCAAGAGCCAATTCGCTTAAATGTGCTAAAGTGTTTTCTAAGGCTTTTAAGCCGTGATTTAATTGAGAAACATAACCGGAGAATTCTTGACCTAATGTTAATGGTGTGGCATCCATAAGGTGAGTTCTACCAATTTTCACAACATCTTTAAAGGTTTCAACTTTAGCCTGCAATGTGTCACGTAATTGCTTTACGCCAGGAATGGTGTTTTCTACTACTTTTTTATAAGCAGCAATATGCATTCCGGTAGGGAAGGTGTCGTTAGACGATTGCGATTTATTGACATCATCATTAGGTTGAATCGTTTTTTCACCCTCACCAACAATATGACCAGCAATTTGATGCGCTCGATTAGCAACGACCTCATTCACATTCATATTACTTTGAGTTCCTGATCCTGTTTGCCATATCACTAAAGGAAACTGGTCGTCGTGTTTCGCTTCTAAAATCTCATCACAAGCTTGTGCAATTAAATCGCGTTTCTCAACTGGTAAAATATCAAGCTCACAATTAGTATAGGCAGCGGCTTTTTTTAAATATGCAAAACCATATACTATTTCTAATGGCATTGAAGCAGATGCACCAATTTTAAAATTATTTCTTGATCGCTCAGTTTGTGCGCCCCAAAGTTTGTTGGATGGCACTTTAACTTCGCCCATAGTATCTTTCTCTATTCTGTAACTCATTGTTGTGTTGCTTTATGTAAGTCACAAAGTTACAGTTTTTGAAGAGTATTTATATATGATAATTGTTAGTTTTTTGAAGTAATTTAAATGCATTTGCTCATGCCTGAAAGTAAATAGTGCTTTTAACGGCTTTTTTAATAAGCTGTTAATAAATCTCGCATTTCTTATTGTTTAAAATAAAGGATTGACTTATCTTTGTCGGAGATTTTTTTAATGACACACACATATTATGTTCGATTTTGATCAATATTTAGGATTTTTAGCTTTTTTAACCATTTTAACTATTGGATTTTGGTTAATGATATTTTTAATAACTTTCGTAATCCCTTACTGGATTGGAGGAGCTTTAATCGAGCGTCTTAAAGAAATGAAAGCAGAAAGAAAAGCAAAGCGTGAAGCATTAGCACAATAATTGTGTTTTAAGTATATAAAAAAAAGGAAGCCATTGGCTTCCTTTTTTTGTTGTATCTCCTTTGAAATTATCCTTGAAATTCCATTTCTTCTTCTCCGCCACCATTTGCACCACGACCTCTACTACGTTTCTTCTTCTGGTTAAACCTGTAAGTGAATGATAAATTAAAGCTACGTTTACGCCATTGAAATTCACTATAATTATTATAGGTATCTGTAAAAATATCTGATTGACGCTTTCTAGTATTAAATAAATCACTTACTCTAACTGAAATTGAAGCTTTGTCTTTAAACAAATCCTTACTAAATGCCATATTAGTCCCAATCATCCCTTTACTTTTTGATTGTGCCGTTTCTCTCGGACCTCTATATGACAAGGTAGTTTGCCAATCAATATTTCCTGGAAGGACATATTTATTACTAATTCTGGCTCTCCAGCTAATATTATCGGCATCAAAATTTGTGTCATTAAAATCACCTTTAGTGACTGTCTTGTAGAAATTAAAATCACCGTTGATACGCCATTTTCTACTTGGGCTATAGGTCAAATTGAATTCATATCCATATCGATCGTTAGTAGCTAAGTTTATAGGTGACCGTTGAATAACCGGTACTTCTTGTCCGCTAACTGTTACCGTTTCACCAGTATCAAAACTTACAAAGTTAAATACATCTGTAGAATGTTGATAGTAAATAGAAGTACTTAAAGTAACTTTGCCAAAACGATTTAAATACCCTAAATCAAAAGTCCCTGAATAGGTTGGGTCTAGGTTAGGATTTCCTGTAAAGATACTAGTTACACTTGATCTCGAAGGAAACGGATTGAGGAACCAAGAACGTGGACGACGTAAACGGCGGCTATAGCCTAAAGTTAAATTTTCTTTTTCACTCAATTCATAATTTAAATTTACTGTGGGAAAAAAACCAGTATAATCTTTCTTTTCATAATCACCACT